>Ga0308171_1000922_pt1 | contig 47583 bp, 51 predicted proteins | sample PhyGR1_FD_202135 | JGI IMG/M metagenome (GOLD analysis project Ga0308171, IMG submission 202135) | Phyllosphere microbial communities from UC Gill Tract Community Farm, Albany, California, United States - DLSLSG.R1 | ecosystem: Host-associated > Plants > Phyllosphere > Unclassified | place: USA... | reverse complement strand
GAAATATATAGACCTTATGAATTCATTAAAATACTTACTGCTGATTCTGATGATTCCTTTTTTGGGATTTGCTCAGACGAAAGATCTACGCTATCAGCCAAAACCTTATGTAGAGCTGAAACATCCGGAATGGAGCAAGAATGCGACGATTTATGAAGTTAATATCCGGCAATATACCAAGGAAGGCACTTTCAAAGCTTTTGAAAAACATTTGCCAAGACTCAAAAAAATGGGTGTTGATATTCTTTGGCTGATGCCCATCCACCCAATTGGCGAAGAACACAGAAAAGGAAAATTGGGTAGTTATTATTCCGTAAAAGATTTCAAAGGCGTGAATCCGGACTTTGGAACTTTGAAGGATTTTAAAACATTGGTTGACAAAATCCACTCTATGGGAATGTACGTCATCATCGATTGGGTAGGGAATCATTCTGCTTGGGACAATCCTTTGACCAAAGAACATCCGGACTGGTACACCAAATCCAGAGAAGGCAACTTCCAACCAACACCTTGGTATGATTGGGACGATGTCATCGATTTTGACTACAACAATCCCGACTTCCGAGAATACATGACCGGCGCATTGAAATATTGGGTAAAAGAAGCCAACATTGATGGTTACAGATGTGACGTTGCAGGTTTTATCCCCGTAGATTTCTGGGACAATGCGAGGGAAGAAATGGATGCGATAAAACCCGTATTTATGCTGGCCGAATGGGAATCGCGTGACCTATACAAAAAATCCTTTGACGCGACCTACTCTTGGTCGCTTTGGGACAAACTGAAATTGGCGACAACAGGTGGAAAAGGCGCAGGAGCCCTCTACGAATACATGGCGCACGACGTCGGAAGTTTCCCATTAGACTCTTACAGAATGTTGTTCACAGACAATCACGACAAAAATTCCTGGGAAGGCAATCAGTTTTCTAATTTTGGTAAAGGATTGGAAACGGCGATGGTACTTTGTGGAACAGCCAACGGAATGCCTCTGGTGTACAGCGGTCAGGAAGCTGGATTGGACAGAAGTCTTGAGTTCTTCGAAAAAGATGAGATCGTTTGGAAAAATCACAAATTCTATGGAATTTATCAGAAGTTATTCGATTTGAAACATAAAAACCAAGCTTTGTGGAATGGAAAATCTGGAGGTGAAATGATAAGAGTTACAAACAATCAGATGAGTGATGTTCTCTCCATCTATCGTGAAAAGAACAATGATGCCGTCCTATCCATCTATAATTTCTCCGATAAAAGTCTTCCAACGAATGTCGATACAAAATATTATTATGGTCAATATCGGGAATTGTTCACTGGAAAAATCTTTAATATTAATGCTGAAAAGACGACAATTAATTTGAAACCCTGGGAATATCTGGTTTTGGTAAAGAACTAAAAAAAGCAGCCAATTGGCTGCTTTAATTTTTTATTTTGTAAGTTTTGTAGTTGGTAGAGAAACTGTTCCCGGATCTTTCCAAAGTCCGTCTTTCTCTGCTCTCTTTTTGATAGCCTCTGCTCTTTTATTGCTATCCGGATGCGAGTTGAACATCTTTTGGAATCCAGATTGAGCCGATCCACCTTCTGATAACAAAGCTAATTTTTTGAAGGCTCTGTATGCACCCACAACATCATATCCGTTTGCTTTCATGAAATCGTACGAATATGTGTCGGCCTGAGATTCTTGTTTTTTGCTGTGCGTAGCATCCAGCATTGCGTTGGCCATTTCACCAATTTGGCTATTACTTAGTGCAGCGACAGTATTCGAAGAAGCCGATGCCGCGTCCAATGCAGCTGCTTTCAAGTAAGCAGATTTGATTGCATCTTTGGTATCCTCATTTTTAACGTGACCGATCTCATGACCAATAACGGCAAGCAGCTCATCATCTGTCATAATATCCATTAAAGAAGAAAAGACACGCACGCTGCCGTCTGCGCAAGCAAAAGCATTGATGTCTTTCACTTTGTAAACTTTGTAATTAAGATTTAATCCGTCTTGAGATTTGTGTTTTGCAAAAAGCTTGTTCAATCTTACGGTGTAAGGATCTTTTGGGCCAGCCACCTGATTGTTGTTGTCCATCCAATCTACAGATTCTTTGGCTAGTTTTGCAGCATCAGCATTGGTAAAAGTCATTGCTTTCAAACCTTTTCCAGCAATGTCCGTTGCCTTTCCTAAACTGATCTTTTGAGCTTGCATTGTAAGACTTCCCAATACAACCGCACATAAAATAATTTTTTTCATAAGTTTTATTTATTTGTTTAGAATTCCGCAACAATTAACATACCATTGGGGAATTAAAACAAATTAAACCAGACTATTTTTGTCAGCGTAATTGAGTTTAAAGAAAATAAAGGTCATTATCGAAAATGCCAAGAGCGAACTTCCTCCATAACTGAAGAACGGCAACGGAATCCCAACCGTCGGGAAAAGTCCCATGACCATACCAAGATTGATCGCAAAGTGGATCAATAAGATCGAGGCGAAGCTATATCCGAAAACCCTATTAAAGGTAGATTTTTGATTTTCTGCGAGATAATAGATCCTGCCAATAAAAACAGAATAACAGAGAATCAGTATTGTGCTTCCGAGAAATCCCCATTCCTCTCCCACTGTACAAAAAATATAATCTGTCTCTTGTTCCGGGACAAATTTACCTTGCGTTACAGAACCTTGTTTGTATCCTTTTCCGGTCATTCCGCCAGAACCAATTGCTGTTTTGGAATATAATAAGTTGTAACCTGAAGTATCTCGGAAGGCTTTTTCACCTTTGTAAAGAACCTCTATTCTTTCTCTTTGGTGTTTTGGTAATTTTTCAAGAACTTGGACAGAATAAAAGGAAAGTGAGGATATGAAAGAACCAATTAGAATTATTAAAAATGCTTTCAAAAGCACATTGACGCTTGCTTCTTTTTTTACAACTCGAAAAATTGTTATTATAAGGTTTATTAGGACTATCAATCCTATGGCATAGCTCACATAACAAACAATGTCAAATATGGTTTCGTTGATCGTAGAAATATAAGTGATTCCGAATATTGCAATTAATAATAAAGTTATAATGGAAGAATTAAATTTGATGTTATTTAATTGAAATATTAAAACAGCATTTCCTAGAAGAGAAACGAAAATTAAAATAGGATATGGGGTAAGCAATAATGATGAGAAAAAGACTACACCAAAAACGAACGGTATTATAAAAAACCAACCACTCAAATCCTCTCTGTACAAAGCAATTACAAAAGCCGTAAATACTAAAAGAGAACCTACGTCTGGAATCATCAAAACGACAAAACCTGGAATTGCAATAATTGCTAATGACGTAAGCAATGACCTCCGCTTTTTAATATTGAAATCTTGATTAGACACATAGTTTGCAAGCATCAAAGTAGTTCCAATCTTTGCGAACTCAACAGGTTGCATTGTAAACCCTCCGAATTTGTACCAGTTTTTCTGACCTAGGATCTCGGTACCGAAAGGAAACAAACCAATCAATAGTAAAACGCCACCAACATAGATGATCGCCGACATATTCTCGAAAAACTTGGTTCTCATAAAGAAAATGATCATCCCAACGAACAAAGAAATCCCGAAGAAAATCAGTTGTTTTTGTCCCAGATCGGCTTTCACGCTATAAATATTGAAGATAGCGAAAATGCAAAGCATCAAATAAAGCGCAATTCCTAATTTATCAATCCCTTCTGCCCACTTCATTTCGCACCGGTTTTTAAAGGTTTAACTTGTGAACTTTCTTTCTTTAATTTTTTATTTTCGATGGCCTGGAGACTATCTTTGATCCTTTTCAGTTTCACGGAATCTTTCGGTGGTTCTTTGTACCAGCCTTTACGTTTCATCTCGGAGATGTATTGTCTTCTGTACTCCGGCATAAAGCTGGACGTGATCATTTTCTTATAGAGATTTTCTCTCTTCAGTTCTCCAGTGATATATTTTTCAGCAATTACGGTACAAGCTGGACCAGCCCACGTTGCTCCAAATCCTGCATGCTCCATCACTGCAACTACAACAATTTTGGGTTTATCTGCAGGCGCGATCAATACAAAGATCGAGTTATCTTTTCCTTGTGGAACCTGCGCTGTACCTGTTTTCGCCAGTTGCGTAAAATCTTTTGATCTCAGACTTCTTCCCGTTCCTTTTATCATTACCGCTTCCATCCCTTGAAGGACAACATTATAGTATTGAGGATTCTGGATCATGGTCATATGTTTCTTCTTGAATCTTGGATCTGGATTTGGTTTTCCGTCAACAGATTTAACGATATGCGGCGTGTAGTACCAGCCTTTGTTGGCAATTGCACCTACGAAGTTTGCCATTTGAAGCGGTGTTAAAAGAACGTCGCCTTGTCCCATGCCGTTGTATATCGCTCCGGTCGGCATCTCGTCCCAATTTTTGAAATCTGTCCTTTTGGAGCCACTTGCCTTATAGATGGACTTCATTCGTTTTTCGTAAAATTCGCCAGAAGGGATCCTGCCTTTTGCACCAACGGCTAGATCATTATTAAGGAATTCTCCCACCCCAAAACTGTTGATGATCTTTTTCCATTCATCCACGCCTTTAGAAGGATTTCCAGGATACTTTTTGATGATGGCCAAATAAGCATAGGTAAAATAACAGTTACTGGAAACCTGGATGGACGGAATCAGCGGATCTGCACCACCGTGACCTTTGATACTTTTTCCTCGGTAAAAAAATCCTCTTCCACACGGAAAGATCGTTTGGTCTGTCATCACGCCCATTTCCATTGCGGCCAAAGCTGTGAGCAATTTGAAAGTAGATCCGGGAGGATAAGCAGCCTGAACAGACCTATCGAAAGTCGGTTTGTTTTCGAAAATCGTATCGTTGGCTAATTTGTAAAGGTTTCTAGATTTATTGGGACCGGTGAAAAGATTTGGGTCGATATCCGGACCAGTTGCCATTGTCAGGATCTCTCCGTTGTTTGGATCGAGAGCGACAACTGCGCCGTGTTTGTTCACGAGCATCTCTTCGGCCATTCTTTGAAGGTCATAATCGATGGTCAAGGTAAGATCCTTTCCTGTAACCACTTCTTTGTCCAGTTCTCCATTTTTGTAAGAACCTATGCTTCTTTGGCGAATGTCTTTCTGGATATATTTCATTCCCTTTTCACCTCGAAGTTCTTTTTCGTAAGATTTCTCCACACCACTTTTACCTACAAAATCTCCTGGTAAATAGTAAGTTGAATCTTTTTTGATATCCGCATCATTGACCTGGTTGGTATATCCCAAAAGGTTTCCCGAAGTGTTGACCTCATATTGTCTTTGCGGACGTGGAACGATGCTGAAAGCTGGATATTTGAAGATCAATTCCTGAATTCTTGCCATTTCCTCACGACTTAGATTTTTCATAAAAGTCATTGGCGTCAACTTGGAATAGTATTTTTCTTTCTCAATATTCCTCAATGTTTTGACAAATTCTGGCTCTGTAATTCCCAACAATTTACAAAATCCTATCGTATCGAAATCCGTTTTCAGAAGTGCTGCAGTGTAAGAAATCTCAAAAGAAGGCTGATTTCCAACCAATATCTTTCCGTTCCGGTCAAAGATGACACCTCTCGGCGGGATGACATATTCTATTTTGATAGAAGTATTCGCAGCGTTCAAGGCATATCGGTCTGTGAATAATTGCAGATAGGAAAGCCTTGCAATGAAAATCAATGCAATGATAGAAAGGGCGAGTGTGATCTTGAGATATTGTGACTTCATATGTGCTTTAATATTTTTTCAGAGGACATATGCAACCTCAATGTGATAATGTTTTTATCATATACGTTCTTCCGGTTTCAGACTTTTTGCTTGATCTTAAATGCTAATGCATAGGCTAATATAAATACAAACGAGATTATACTGGTAACTATTACATTAAATAAAATTTCAAAAAATCTATCGAACTTAAAGAACTCGATGTACTGCACCAAAAGCTGATGAATGAAGATGCTGGTCACAATAAAGAAGATGAACTGTGTCCATTGGATACTTTGGAAAGAGAAAAAATCTGTTGTCGTATCTGTAGAAGTTCTAAATATGATAGTTCTGAAATAAGCTACAACTGTTGTAGCAAATGCATTGATCCCCCAAGTTCCAAGAAATGCATCCACGCATAACCCTAAAATAAAACTCAATGCTAAAAAATGAAATCTATTTCTAAAGAAAGGATAAAACATTACAAAAACCGGATAAAGTACCGGAATATATTGCCCGAATAGAGCGATCCTGTTCAGAATAAAGATCTGAAAAGCCGTCAATATTGCGATCAAAGCCAGATCTGACACAACGTTTCTACTGATCATCTTTTTTAATTTGAACTTTTAATGAATCATCTATTTTCTGAACTTCGGATTTTTTCAGATTTCGTACCACATAAACTTTACTTAGTTTTCCGATCTTTTCGCTGAGTTCTACAGAGATATCCCAGAAACCGGTTTTGCTATCCACTTCATAACCTGCAATTTTTCCAACCAAAACGCCAGCTGGGAAAATGGATGATTTGCCATCGGTCACAACGGTGTCACCAACTTTCAGAGGAACGTATTTTGGAATATCAGCTAGTGTCATCGTTCTAGTGTCATCGCCTTTCCACGACAATGTGCCGAAGTAGCCAGATTTTTTGAGCGACGCGCTGATTTTTATTTTATTGACACTCAATATCGATTTAACTAATGAATAATTATCAGTAGTATTGATCACAATCCCAGCAATTCCTTTGGGGGCGATAACACCCATATTGGAACTCACGCCCTGAAGACGTCCACGGTTGATCGTGTAATAATTATCGCGTCTGTTGATGCTGTTGAAAACAACTTCTCCATCTACAAAAGTATAGATCTGTCCACCACCGATCGTGTCGTAAACTTTTCGGAAATTTGGTTTGGCAACTTTATCTTTTCCATAAAGTTCCAACATCAAGGCTTTGTTTTGAGTGACAAGGTCTTCATTGATCTGTTTTAATTTCAGATAAGAAGTTCCTTCATCTATATATCCAGACACCCACGAATTGAAAGCCGCAGCTCTAGCCGCAATGAAACTTTGCTGCATAGAATTCTTGCTGAAAATAAGTACAATTGCAACCAATTGCAGAAAGACAAAGAACACAAACAAAGCATTCTTAGAAAAAAATCTCAGCAAAGCACCCATCTAAAAACTTGAGAAAAATCTTAATTACTTGATAAGGAAATTGAATTTGTCCATATTCTTAAGAGCAATTCCGGTTCCTCTTACCACTGCTCTCAAAGGATCTTCTGCCACGAAAACAGGAAGTCCCGTTTTTCTGTGAAGTCTGTCTGCCAAACCTCTCAAAAGAGCACCACCACCAGCAAGATAGATACCCGTTTTGTAGATATCAGCAGCTAATTCCGGAGGTGTAAGAGATAAAGTCTCCATCACCGCGTCTTCGATTCTGATGATCGATTTATCAAGCGCTTTAGCAATTTCTTTATAGTTGACCATGATCTCTTTTGGTTTCCCAGTGATCAGATCACGACCTTGTACAGGAATATCATCAATTGGAACATCTAATTCCTCCACAGCAGAACCAACTTCGATTTTAATTCTCTCAGCAGTTCTTTCCCCGATGTATAAGTTATGATGCGTTCTCAGGTAATAAGCAATATCATTTGTGAAAACATCACCTGCAATTTTGACAGACTTGTCACAAACGATTCCTCCCAATGCAACCACAGCAATTTCCGTAGTTCCACCACCTATATCGATGATCATATTACCTTCCGGCTTCTGAACATCGATTCCAACTCCTATTGCAGCAGCCATTGGCTCATAGATCAAACGAACTTCTTTGGCATTCACTTTCTGAGCTGAATCTCTTACCGCCCTTTTCTCAACTTCGGTAATTCCTGAAGGGATACAGATCACGATTCTAAGTGCAGGTTGGAAAAGTTTTCCTTTGATCCCTGGAATTTGTTTGATGAATTCCTTGATCATATGTTCTGAAGCGTGGAAATCTGCGATCACACCGTCTTTCAACGGGCGAATGGTTTTGATATCCTCGTGAGTCTTCCCCTGCATATGTTTTGCTTGTTCACCTACGGCAATCGGTTTGCCGGACGAGCGCTCTATCGCAACGATAGACGGCTGATCCACAACTATTTTGTTGTTGTGTATGATAAGTGTGTTCGCAGTTCCCAAGTCGATCGCAATCTCTTGCGTAAACATATCCATTATACCCATTTCGTTCAGTAATTATTAAGTTTACAAAGATATAAATTTAGAGTCATTCTCTATCTCGAATTAAAAATAATTTGGTTAAAATTTCCTTAAAATTTCAATAATTTATCCCTTAAAAAAAATCTAATTATCAATTAAATATCAAAAATTATTACTCTCACACCAAAACTTTAAAATTTTTACAATTCTTACACGATTCCAAGTTTTGCTTATAGATTTTATCAATTTTTCAAAATGAAATTCGGAAAGAGTCTTTGTATTAAAAATTGTAAATTTGCAGACTGAAAATGAGCACTAAAAATAAATTTCATCAAACCTCAGACCTGGCCGTTCTTAGCATCAGTTATGAAAAAGCCGATGCAGAAACCCGTGGGAGATTTGCATTTTTCGATGATCATATCAAAGCGTTTGTCAACCAGATCCACGAGCAGGATTATGGTGACGCATTCGTGGTTTCCACTTGCAACAGGACAGAGATCTACTCTACGACGAAGAATTATCTTCACATTGCAGAACTATATTGCAACACAGTTGGCGTTTCGCTTTCCGAGTTTCTGAAATACGTGAATGTGCTACAAAGAGAAGATGCTTTGTTTCACCTTTTCCGTGTAGCGGCCGGTCTAGAAAGTCAGATCATTGGTGATTTCGAGATCGTCTCTCAGATCAAGAACGCATATCACCGATTCAAAAAATACAAAGATTTTTCTAATCCATATTTGGAACGCGCTATCAATTCTTCGATTCAAATTTCGAAGAAGATCAAGAACGAAACGGGGATCAGTACAGGTTCAGCTTCGGTTTCTTACGCGGCGGTTCATTATATTTTGAACAATACAAAACACATTCACGAGAAGAATATCTTGCTTTTGGGTGTTGGCGAAATTGGCCAAAACACGATTGAAAATCTGGTAAAGCACATCTATCAACCAAAAATAAAAATAGCCAACCGCTCTTTTGAAAAAGCTGAAAAGATTGCCGACAAATACAATATTCCCCAAATCGATTTTGAAACGTTCCCCGAAGAATTGAAGCAAACCGATGTTCTAATTGTTGCAACCGGCGCTCAAAAATATATTATCGACGACACCAATTTTCCTAAAAACAAGGAAATGCTTGTCATCGACCTTTCGATGCCGAACAATGTCCAGAAGGAAATAGGGAAATTGGAAAACGTGACTTTGATAGACGTGGACCAACTTTCGCAGACCATCCAAGAAACGATGGAACAGCGCAAGAAGGAAATCCCGAAAGCGGAAGGCATCATCAAGGAAATGGCTAAGGAATTTGCCGATTGGGAAAAGAAAAGAAAACTAGCACCTCAAATCAATCATTTCAAAAATTCTTTGAAGAAAATCGAGGAAAACGAAATGCATAATATCCATAAGAAATTCCATTACGCCAAAATCGAAGATATGGAACTGTCCAACAATCTGGTTCAGAAAATCACGAACCGATTTGCGAAATACATTATGGAAAATCCTTCGCGTGCCGACGAAATCACAAAATTGATGGAGGAAATCCTCGACATCCACAAACAGTAAAACAATGAAAACCATAAGAATAGGAACCAGAAATAGTCCACTTGCCCTTTGGCAGGCTCACGAAGTTGAAGCCAAACTTCAGAATCTTGGATTACAAACTGAAATCGTTCCAATCATCAGTTCTGGCGACAAAAACCTAAACCAACCGCTTTACGCATTGGGAATCACGGGAATTTTCACGAAAGATCTGGACATTGCTTTGCTTAATGATGAGATTGACATTGCCGTTCATTCCTTGAAAGATGTTCCGACACTTTTACCTGAAAATGTTCAGATTTCGGCAGTTTTGGTAAGAGATTATCCGGAAGATGTTTTGGTAAGAAATAAAGATGCGGAAGCTTTGGATTTAAATACTTTGAAAATTGCAACCAGCAGTTTGAGAAGACGCGCTTTCTGGTTGAAGGAATTTCCTGAAACTGAATTTACGGACATCCGAGGAAATGTTCAAACACGTTTGAAAAAACTGGATGACGGCGTTGCTGATGCGACAATTTTTTCATTAGCCGGAATCAAAAGGATGAATCTGGATGTGGAATATGAGCAAATCCCGTTTTTATTGCAAGCGCCTTCGCAAGGTGTTGTTGCAATTGCCAGCAAGATTGACAATCCGGAACTTAGCCAAATTTTAAAATCTATTTCTCATAAGGAAACTGAGATTTGCATTACTATAGAAAGAGAATTCCTGAAAACTTTGGAAGGCGGTTGTACAGCGCCGATTGGCGCGAAAGCTGAATTGATTGGAAGTCAAATCCGATTTGTAGGCAGACTTTGTTCGCTAGATGGAAAAGACTGCATCGAAACAGATGAAATCTTTGACTGGAATGATTCTGAGAATTTTGGAGCGAAATTAGCTTTGAAGGTTTTGGAAAACGGCGGGAAGGAATTGATGGACGTAATTAGAAAAAGCCTTTAAAATACTTAACCACAATGGACACAAAGGATTTCACAAAGCGCACTAGTTAAAAAAATCGTTGTGTTCTTCGTGAAAAAACTTAGTGAACCTTGTGGTAAAATCCTCACAATGAAAATCCTTTTTACAAAATCACTGGACCAAGAACAAGTTGCTGAGAAATTGGGAACGGAAACGTCAGTTGATTTTGTGGAGGTCATTAAAACGGAATTCATTAAAACGAAAACTTTCGATTTGAAGAATTATTCCTTGATTTTTACCAGTGTGAATGGCGTGAAAGCTTTTTTTAAAAATGGTTTCGACGCGAATGAAAATTTTGCTGAGAAGAATTATAATAAAATCTACGCCGTCGGTTCGCAGACGAAAAAGGAATTGAGGAAACATAATTTTGGGACTTTCAAACTTTGTAAGAATGCGAGCGAATTGTCTCAGTTTATTACAGAAAATTCTGTGAATGAAAAGTTTCTGCATTTTTGTGGCGATTTGGCGTTGGATGTTTTGGATGAGAAATTGCCTTTGCAGAATATTTCTTACAAGAAAATCCCTGTTTATAAGACCGAGCTACTATTTCCGAAAATCAATGAGAAATATCAGGCTGTGGTTTTCTTCAGTCCGAGCGGAGTTCGTAGTTTTGCGAAGTTCAATGGTTTGGACAATTTGAAGATTTTTTCGATTGGAAAAACAACGACTTCAGAATTGAAGAAACTCACTGAAAATAAAATAATTACAAGTCATAAAAATACGTTAGCCGATTTGTTGAATTTGATTTCTAAGGAAAGTTCAACTGCCGGGAAAGCTGATTTGGAAGACTAAAGTTGAAACTTTGCGAAGCGCGCCCCGACTTGAGTGGAAATCCTTTTTTGTGGCTGGAAAAGCCAAGGCAAAAAGATTGGGAACGGAAGGCGGATAAAGGCGCCCAAAAAATTTAAGAAAATGATAAAGAACGACCTATACTTGAAGGCCTTGCGAGGCGAAACCGTGGAAAGACCTCCCGTGTGGATGATGAGACAAGCCGGAAGATACTTGCCGGAATTCATTGCGTTGCGCGACAAATACGACTTTTTCACAAGATGCCAGACGCCGGAATTGGCTTCGGAAATTACGGTTCAGCCGATCAGAAGATTTCCTTTGGACGCGGCGATTTTGTTCTCGGACATTTTGGTGGTTCCGCAAGCGATGGGCATCGATTTCAAAATGAAGGAATCTGTTGGACCTTGGTTGGACGAACCTATCAGAACTGTTCAACAAGTTGATGATGTAATTGTTCCAGACGTGAATGAGACTTTGGGTTACGTTTTCGATGCGATAGAAATGACTTTGGAAAAGCTGGACAATGAGATTCCGTTGATTGGATTTGCGGGTTCGCCTTGGACGATTTTCTGCTATTGTATTGAGGGAAGAGGTTCTAAGGATTTCAATATTGCGAAATCTTTTTGTTTCCTTCAAACGGAAGCGGCGCATAAATTATTACAGAAAATTACGGACACGACGATTGCTTATTTGAAACGAAAAGTGGAGAAAGGCGTTTCTGCTGTTCAGGTTTTTGACAGTTGGGGCGGAATGCTATCGCCGGCGGATTATCAGGAGTTTTCTTGGCAATATATCAATCAGATCGTGGAAGCTCTAGCACCGTTGACGCACGTTGTGGTTTTCGGGAAAGGCTGTTGGTTTGCATTGGAAGATATGACGAAATCTAAAGCATCAGCTTTGGGCGTTGACTGGACGATTACGCCGGAATTGGCAAGACAATTCACGAATAATTCGGTAACGCTGCAAGGAAATTTTGACCCTTCAAGATTGCACTCGACGCCGGCGACGATTCGAAGAATGGTTCACGAGATGATTGACCGTTTTGGAAAAGATAAATACATTGTGAATCTCGGACACGGGATTCTCCCCAATATTCCGGTTGAAAATGCAGAAGCTTTTATTAAGGCTGTTGTAGATTGGAAAGCATAAAACAAAAACCAGAGCGATTTGCTCTGGTTTTTTATTCTAATTGTCCTGGAACCGGCTGTGGTTGTGCAGATTTTACAGCTTCATTATTCAATCCGTCTTTTTGAGGAATTGTTTGTCTTTGCAATTTTTCATCTGCTTCTTTTTGTCGTTGCTCGATATTCGCAGTGTCCACCATTTTGGGTGTATTGTTTTGCTGAACAGAAGACTTTGCTTTCATTTCTGTACTTGTAGAAGTCGATTTGGTTTCTTTTTTCTTTGTGGTTTGCGCCATCGTCAACATTGTTCCAAAAACGAGAAATGTTGCGGTTGTTATTATCTTTTTCATAATGATTTATTTTTAATGATAATTAACAAAGCCAAATATCAAACCAACTTTTTATTACATCTATTTAAATCAATCATTCTAAATTAAAATCATAAAAAACCAGAACAATCGGCTCTGGTTTTTTTCTTATAAATTATCTTATCTATTTGGTTTCGTACCTTCTACAGGACTCACAGGCATTACTTGTGGTGAGGTGGTAGAATTGTTAGGCATTGTGCTATTTGGGTTTTGCAACGTTCCATTATTTGGTAATGTTGTGTTTGGGTTTTGCAAAGTTCCGTTATTTGGAAAAGCTTGATTTTGCTGGATCCTATTTGGATTGGTTTGCATCTTGGATCTGTTATTGACCGCTGCTGTATCTATAGTCCTGTTCATTCCATTTGGCTGAACCTGAGTTTCCATTTTCATTTCCGTACTATTAGCTGGTTTCTCAGCTGATCTCACCGTAATGTCTTTTTTCTTTGTCGTTTGAGCCGTCATAAATATCGTCCCAAAGACTAGAAATGCTGTTGTTGTGATTAACTTTTTCATAATACTTTATTTTTATTGATTTGATTATCAACGACAAACATCAAACCAAGTTATGTTAAAGTTATGAATTGCTAAGATTTTTATGATAACTTTATTAGTCTCATTTCTCCAAAACCTTCCTTAATTTCTCTACAAAAACATAAGTTGCAGGACAAATCAAAGTATTTTGAATTGTGAGATTATTGATCTGATAGATCTTCTTACGGTCTGTGTGCGGATATTCGCGACAGGCTTTTGGACGAACGTCGTAGATCGAACAAGTGTTGTCCTCATTCAGGAAAAAACAAGGCAGATCTTGAAGCACTTTGTCCTGATCTTCATCTACTCTTAGAAATTTGGATTCGAAGTCGGCGGGTTTCATTCGCAGATGTTTGGAAATGCGCTCGATGTCTTTTTCCGTATAAAGTGGACCAGTGGTTTTACAACAATTAGCACAACTGAGGCAATCGATCTCTTGGAAGGTTTCCTCGTGGGTTTCCAAAGTCAAATAATCCAGATTTTTCGGCGGTTTCTTTTTGAGTCCGTCCAAAAATTTCCGATGTTCTTTCTGTTTTTGTTGGGCTTGCTTTTTAAAGAATTCGAGATCCATTTTGCAAAATTAGTGGTTTTATTATGAAAATACTAAATAATATAGACCACCCCAAATCGCTGAAAAAAACAGAGCGAATAGGAAAGATGACTTCAAATCCTGCCTATCCTTTTTCACAAAATGTTTGTAGAGGATGAGAATAATAAAAGTTATGATTACTAAAGTTGGTAAAACAGTGAAAGTGAACATTATTAATTTTCAGCAAAGATAAAAAAAACTGATAATAATCTTATTTTCAACTTGATACAAAACCCATAACTTTGTATTATGAAAGATATTACAAGCAGAGCCGACGTAGAGACGCTGGTCAATAAGTTCTATGATAAAGTCATAAAAGACGATGTCATTGGATTTTTTTTCACAGATGTTGCGAAGATAGAGCTTAACAAACATCTGCCGAAAATGTATAATTTCTGGGAAAGTATTCTTTTGGGTAATCCCGTTTACGAAGGTAATCCTATGCGTGTTCATTTCCCGATCAATGAAGTTGTTGCGTTGGAAGAAAGGCATTTCAACCGTTGGCTGCAGATCTGGGAAGAAACTGTCCATGAAAACTTCGAAGGTCAAAATACCGAAACTGCGATTGCGCGCGCTTTGAACATCGCCAGAATTATGCACCACAAAATGATGAATGCTAGAAGTTAAACTTCTTTCTTTACAGATTCATCATGTGCAATTGGCAGTCGATCCAGTCTGTCAGCATATGGAACAGCAATCCGACGCCAATGACCCTAGGAACACCTTTGAAAAACAGGAGCAATACATAAATTCCCATTGCCCAATAAGTGTGCAACAAATGAAAATTGATGCTGCAACGGTCGGGAGAAAAAATAGGCGTGCTCAGCAAATGATCTGCGTCTACCAACATCGTCCCAAGCAAAATAAAGTAGGCTTTTTTCCAATCACTTCTAAAAAGAACGTAAGCGATCGCTATCGGAAAAACCAAGTGTAAAAAGTAATGTACAACTGTTCTTAAAGACACTATCTCAAAAAAATCCATCTGCATTTTGGTCTAATTTACCATCTTAAAATAAGTGGTAATTTATCTTTTTTAAAGTTAATTTTCAAGTAATAATAATCACCTTTGTTTCCATAAAAACCGTAATCGATTTTCGAGATGGTTTTCTTTTCTGAAGGTGAAAGCGATTTGATTGACTTAATTAATAACGGATTATTTTTAATAAAAACATAATTACCAGAAAAACTCTTTCCAAATTCTATGTCCTTTCTTGTTGACCTAATTGAAATGTCAATGCCGTTTTTCTTAATGATATTAGGCTGAAATGGAATTGGTGTAAATTGATTTTGAGCATTGATCCAACTCTTTTGCTGAAAATACAGCCATAGATTTTCCGATTCCCAGCTTTGAAGATTGATAGAATAATTGGGTTGCAAAAGCTTCTGATAAATCACTTTCTCCACTTCATTAAAATTGTCGTCATAACTATAACTGACGATTTTATCATTTACCATTTCCAGCTCTGCAACGGCGGAAAGCGAATTGATTTTGATGGAATCGCTCAGTTTTTTATTGAATAATTCGGGAGCAAATTTTAAGTTGGTGGAATCTAAATTCAATTTTAAAAATGGAGTTTGCTTGTCCAAATCTGAAATCATCGCCGAGAAATTATCGTCGACAGTTTTTGTTTTGATTTCGATATTATCATCATTCAAAAAAACCGCAAACTTGTGAATCTTGGACTTTGCGAGATAAGAAACGCTGGCAATTGAGTTATTAATAAGTTCGTCAGCGTATAAATTTTTGAATTTTGACTTTAAAATCTCAGTCGCTACCCTATCAAAACTTAAATTTGAAAATCCGACAACACACTTCGAAGCTTCGATTTTCACGGAAAACTGGTCTTTTTTGTAAAAATTATTGTTAATTAATTTAAAACCTTTATAATTCAAAAATTTGATTAATTCCTCTTTATCCGAAATATCAAAAACGCTGTACCACTGAGAAAAACTCGTGCCTTTCAAATGGAAAACCTGGATATAATCCGGAACTACTACTCCACTCTTTTTAGATGAACCCTCTGCAGTTCCAAACCATTTGGACGGATTTTTTATTAACGTTAAAATATATTGCTCCGACAATTTTTTAGAATCGACCAGAAGCAAAACGTCTGTATTTCTGGGAACTGCCTTCAAATCTTTATCCTTCAGAGACCACACGAAATAGCTGACCACCGCCAACACAAAAATGAATGCTATAAAGGCAATTACTCTTTTCATTTACAAAGCGGTTGACGTTTCCTTTTCAGAAATTTTGATAAGATCATTACAAAAATCAAAGAAATACATCAAACTGTTTTCGGAAGAATTGGGCGTCGTGTAATTGAATTCTGTTTCTAAGCTTTCGCCTTTTACATCGGTCTTAAAATAAACATCGCCCACATTTTTCTTAAACAAGTTCAAAGCTTTTTTTTCCGAGATCGTTTTGAATTCTTTTTCAAGACCCAACATCAATCGTTGCATATTGATACTTCCAGAAGCTGGATGCTTCGCTGCATCTTTTGCCCATTTCTCAGAAGTTGCAGATTGTTTTTTCACCATCAGATTATCCAGAGAAGAACTCAGATAAACGACGCCGTCTTTTACTGTGAAAAATATTTGATCGATATAATTGCTGTTTTTCGGGTCTTTCTTCAGATAATAGATATCGCCATTTTTCCCGAACTGTTCCGATAATTCTTTATTAGTAGCCAAGACATCAAAAACGCGTTTCCAGTAATTGTCATTCTGAGTTGCAAATGCAAAGGTAAAATCAGGAACTACCACGTCTTTGGTTTTCCTTAGTTCTTTGCTGTTGTAGTTCTCATCGTATTCATAATCTGTGTAATCCACTTTTTTGGTATTCAGTGCATTCAGAACAAAAATCCCGTTTCCAGGAGCGATCTTGGAAATGGCTTCTTCATCCAATACGATCTTCACAGTTTCCATCATCAATGCCAATTCTTTCTGATATTTACCATTTCCGTTATTATTCTCGAATAGGTTGTACATCAGATCAAAATACTTGTATCCATCCAGATTCACAGCATAATAACCAATGCTTTTGTCAGAGATCAGGGACATCAGTTTCTTGTTCTTTTTACCTTGATAGACGGCGGCAAAATGTTTTTGGGTTTCCTTATTCCTGTGTTGATAGTTATTCACAAGTCTTACTTTGTCCTTGTCAAAATACAGATTGTAAGATGAATTGGAATTGTAAAGATTGTCCAATACATCACCGAAACTGTACAACTTCATCAAGTCTTTGTAAACGCCGTTTTTGAAGATCTCGCCATAATTTGAATATACGAACACATCAGAATTCGGGTCTTGGAACTTGACCATTTCTTTTGGAACTTCAACTTCCATATTAGAATTAAAGTAGCTGTCAAAATCCTTCTCTGCAAAGGCTTTTACTATTTTAAAATCCACCAGTTTGATAGAGTCCATTTCCTTTTGATAAGCTAGATCCTCCGCTTCCTCATCATACTCCTCCGTTGGTTTCGCAGAGGCTACTTCATCCATTTCAGTTGTTGTATCAGATTTTTTTTCTTCAGGATATTTGTGATGCTTTTCCAGATATTTGATATCTTTTTGCATCCGTGCAATCTCGTCCTGATGACTTTTGATGTCTACTTTTGTGTATTTTATTTCGTCCTTCAGATATTTGATCTCATCTTTATAATTGAAAGGTTTTTCAGGTTCGTAATAAGTGGAATCGGTTTCAACATAAGCGCTATCAATCATCGGCGGTTCTTCCACACTTACAACAACCGTACTGTCAGCGGCCATGCCGTAATCAAGTTTTGGAAATTTCTTGGTATAGCTAATTCCAGTTATTACAGCACGTTTTCCGTCCCAGGCCACAAAAGTATCATCATTCAAATTGGTAAAAGAATATTTGTCTTTCTTCGTTATTTCCAATTCTTTCTTCGCTGAAACCTTGATGAATTCTAAAAATTTCGTCGAATCTTCCAAAATCAAATGTGCCGTATAACTCTTGATAGAATCATTGAAACTTACGTAATGATATTGTTTCGCATCTTTCTGAATTCCCGTATCGGAGAAATCTTTCCAAGTTGGTTTATCCAAATTATTTTTGTTAAGACTTTGCAGAATTGGGTTTAGTTTTTCCCAATTGGTTTTTGCATTCAATTGCTTACCATTGACTTCCATATAGAAAACGGCGCTCGCCGGAACCTGAATTTTGGTCTGAGAAAAGGCAAAACCGCAACAAAATATCAAGAAAAATACAAGTTGTTTTTTTAGTAAAATTGATTTCATAGTTTTAATATCTTTCTTGGATTAGTGTAATAAGATGGTATTTTGAATTTGTTTTTTCTGAAGAATAAAATCCAAAATATTCCCGTTCAGTTTTATCGCTTTTTTGTTGGGCGAAACTGTGTAAGAATTATTGGTTTGAGATTTTATCACGTTTTCGAATTGTAAAATTGAAGTGTAAGTCGCATCACTGAAAACTTCTTTATCGGCCTTGCTCAGCTTGTCATAATCGTTTTTATAACTTCCGATTTTGTTTCTGATGAAAGTTTTCTCAGCGACATTTTGTTTGTACAATTGTGCTGGAACCGTTTTTCCGATGATGTTTTTGGCTTTCAGTTGCTCCAGACCAGAATTGATATTTTCAATTTTCTTAAAGTTACAACTCAGTTTAATAATGAAATTATCAAAGTCCAAACTCGTTTTCACATTGCTAATTCCTTGGACGCTTTTGAAAACACTGGAAGCCTGATTCACTTTATTTTCAATCTCCGATTTCTTGGGCACTTTTTTGCCATTGATGGTTTCCATTTTTGAGATGGATTGAAGGCGGGTTTTGCTTTTGCTGGCATTCAAAATCACAGAATATTCTCCGCTTCCATCGGCTTTCAGACTTATTTTATCGATAATATCGAAACAGCTCGTCAAGGTGAGAATTGTGCAAAACAGAAAAATATATTTGATAACCTTCACAGAAAATAAGATTTGGTTTTTAACAAAGATAATTTTTCTTTCTCAAAATAAGTCGTGTTTTCTCCTGAAAAACTGACATAGATCAAATCCGTCCCTTCAAATAATCCTGACGCAGACTTTCATCCAGTTTTTCAATCGCATATCGAAGGCAAGTTCTTGGCATTTTTTTGTAATGCAAGTTGAGAAAATCCAGTAATTCTCGTTCGCTTCTATTTCCCATTTCGCGGAGAAGCCAGCCGTTTGCTTTGTGCATCAAATCGTGTGGATCACCAAGGTTTCTCTTTACAAATTCCTTTGTGAGTTCGAAACTTCCTTTTTTGATGTAATGCATTGTTCCGACAATCGCGATGCGTTTCTCCCACATTTTATCAGAATTCGACAAATCGATTAATAGCTTTTCTTCTTGATTTTCAAAACAATACCGACCCAAAATTTTGTAACAAGAAGTATCAACCAAATCCCAATTATTAATAAAATCGAGATGATTTAAATAAAAATCGATGATTTCTTTTTGCTGGGATTTTTCTTTTGACTTTTCAAATTTCAGAATCAACATCAGCAAAGCCATCAATCGATGTTCGTGATATTTTGAAGATAAAAATTCGCTCAATTCATTGAGAGAAATTTTGCTATAAAATTCCTTCGCGACTTTTCTTTGGTCTGGAACGATGACGCCAAGAAAAAGGTCGCCTTCACCGTATTCGCCTTTTCCAGTTTTGAAAAATTTGGGGAGAAATTCTGCTTTTTCCGGGATTGCTAGGATTTCGAGCGCTTGTTTTATTTCGGTTGAAACTAACATATTGTTTCAATTTAGTATGGGAAATTGAACTCCTTCGGAGTTCCTCGTGAAAATATGATTTATCTTTCTATTAACAGATTGCTCCGCTAAAGCGCTTATTTCCAACTCGAAACCTCAACCAAAAATAAAATCATTTTAAGTTAAGCTGATTCTGAAACGCCTCAAGATATTTCGCAAGATGAAAACCATCCATTAAACCGTGATGGGCTTCGATAGAAACTGGTAACATTTTCAGTCCGTTTTTCTCAGAGAATTTTCCGAAGACAATTTTGGGAATCGATTCTTTTGGGTCGAAATCTGTTGGATGCAGCAAACCTGTGAAATTCGTCCAAGGCATTGTCGAATGTCGAATATGATTGGGCGGAAGTGATTCGTTTTTAATCCTTAAACCAGTTGAACTTTGAACCTCATCAATTTCCTTTTGCAAATTCTGATTGAAGATTTGAAAGTTATCAGAATATTCGAAATAAGAGAAACCAAACGTTCCGTCATTTCGTCCAATCGTAGAGCCAACGTGCACGACATCGAAAGCTACAACTTCATCATTGACAATTCGATAACCAAATTCTTCAACTGAATTAACCGCTTTCATTGATTTGTGAAGATAATGTGCGAAAAATGATTCCTTATTATCTTTTGCCAGCTGAAAAGTCTCGGTACAGTCAACTTCTGTTACGATTCCAAAATAGGGACTTTTCATTCCGGAAAAGAATTCGAAATGTTCTTTTCTCTTCCAGGTTTCGATGTCTATCACTTTCATTTTTAATGAATTTCTTCTAATATTTTTTCCTCTGTTGCAATCTTTTTCGGATTGGCTACTTTTCCAATCGTAAGACCTTGAACTACAATCGAAAACACAACAACACAGTAAGTAATACTAATGATGATTTTGTTATATTCATTTTGAGGAATCGATAAAGCCAATGCGATGGAAACACCACCTCGAATTCCACCCCAAACCAGAACTTTGACCGTTTGCGGACTGAATCGATATCTTAATGACATAAACTTCGTCGGAACAAAAATCGCCACCCAACGCGCCAATAAAACGATTAAAATACAGATTCCACCAGCAACAAGATATTCATTTAAATCCTTGATTAACAATAACTCAAAACCGATAAACAGGAACAGAACGGCGTTCATAATTTCATCAATCAATTCCCAGAATTTAATCAAATAATCCTGTGTTTCGGATTTCATTTTGAAACTCTCGCTGAAATTTCCCATAAATAATCCGGCAGCAACCATCGCTAAAGGCGCAGAGATATGCATCTCGTGAGCGATTAGATAACCGCCCATAACCACTGACAATGTGATCAATACGGAAATAATATAATCATCCACCATTCGCATCGCTCTAGAAGCCGATAATCCAAGAAGAACACCTAAAAGCAATCCGCCGCCAGCTTCACGCAATAAAAGCAAGCCGACACTTTCGACATTCAAATCGATTTCTTTTCCGATGGCCAATTGTAAAACGACCGTGAAAACCACGACCGCCATCCCATCATTGAAAAGCGATTCGCCGGCCACTTTGGTTTCCAAAGATTTTGAAACATTCGCCTGTTTCAAAATACTTAGAACCGCCACTGGATCGGTCGGAGAAATCAATGCGCCAAAAACCAGACAGTAAATAAACGGCATCTGAACGCCAGCAAAAGGCAATAAATAATAAGCGCCAAAAGCGACTGCAAACGTGGAAATAATAACACCGACGGTTGAAAATATCAAGACTGGACCAAATTGTTCCTTTAAATCTTTGATATTAATGTGGATTCCACCCGCGAAAAGCAGGAAATTTAGCATCGCACCCATCAGAACTTCGGTGAAATCAAAATTGTTGATGAGTTCTGTAAGATGCGTGGTTGTCTTAGGCAAAAAATTGTCGCCCGAGGCAACCAAAGTTACAGAAACGACGATAGCGATGACCATAATTCCAATTGCACTTGGCAATTTTAGAATTCTGTGATTGATGTAAGCAAATAATGATGCTAATACGATTAGGACTGAAAATGAGTAATATAACTCCATTAATATTTTTGTTTTATCTAAATTTCAGACTCCGTTAGAAGTCGTTATAAATGACTTTGATGTAGGTTTTTGTATTGTTGTTTTCCCAAATATCAAACATTCCGCCCGTTGCAGGTTTTGAAGACCTCGACGCTTGTCTGGGAATTTGGATCACATTAATCAAAATATATTCGTCGCCGACAGAGTTGACGAGATAAGCTGAATCTTCCGATTTTCCATCGCCGGAATCTAAAATGGCACTCGTCAGCAATTTGAACTGACTGAGATAATAAGTGAAATTCTTCACATCCTGCTGTTTGTCATAGCATTGCAGCATTATCATCAGCAAGTCGAGATTGGTAGGATCAACGGACAAAAGTTGGTTGGCTTTTGTGATGGTTTCCGCGTAATCCTGTTTTTTGAAATCGTCCAAAAGTTTCTTGAACGATTTATCGCTTGTTGAAATTGTTTTATCTAAGAAAGTCCTGCCGTAATACAAATGCTGAGCCTCCACACTGTCTATGGACTTTGGCAAGCCTTTGTATTTGAAAAGCATTTTCTGATAATAAAATTCCGAATCTTTATCCGTAATTTCTTTCTTAATATCATCCAAATTGATTTTTGACTTCTGAGAAAACCCAAAAGCCGCCATCATTAAAAAGAAAAATAAAAAGATTCTATTCATTGATTTCTTCTTCGTCCTCAAAATATTCGAACAGCAAATCGTTGTAAGGGAAACGGGAAATGTGGATCCTGTGAACCTCATCGTAGATCATTTTCTTCATTTCCGGAAAGTTTTCTTTCGTCAAAGCTGAAATGAAAACGGTTGGGAATTTGGATTTCGCCATCCAGGTTTTCATCCATTCTTCCAAAGAAATATTTTTGTTGGAGCCTGGCGTCAAATCGTCTTCGTCCTTCTTCTCGTAACTGAAATCATCGATTTTGTTAAAAACCATAATCATCGGTTTCTGATGCGCATCTATTTCCTGAAGAATTTCGTTCACAGAATTAATATGGTCTTCGAAACTTTCGTGTGAGATATCCACAACGTGAATTAGCAAATCCGCTTCACGAACCTCATCCAAAGTCGATTTGAAACTTTCAACCAATTGAGTCGGCAACTTTCTGATGAATCCAACCGTGTCCGTCAAAAGGAAAGGAAGGTTTCCAATAACCACTTTACGAACTGTTGTATCAAGCGTTGCAAAGAGTTTATTCTCAGCGAAAACATCGGACTTTGACAAAGCGTTCATCAAAGTCGATTTCCCAACATTCGTGTAACCTACGAGCGCAGCACGCACCATTTTTCCACGGTTGTTTCGCTGCGTTCCCATCTGTTTGTCGATGACCTTCAATTTGTCTTTCAACAATGTGATTCGGTCACGGATAATCCTTCTATCGGTTTCGATTTCCGTTTCCCCAGGTCCACGCATTCCGATTCCCCCTTTTTGTTTATCTAAGTGAGACCACATCCTGCTCAATCTTGGCAAAAGATATTGATATTGAGCCAATTCCACCTGTGTTCTTGCATAAGAAGTCTGAGCTCTTTGGGCAAAAATATCGAGAATCAAGTTGGTTCTATCCAGAACTTTGACTTCCATCTCGCGCTCCAGATTTTTCAATTGGGAAGGCGACAATTCATCATCAAAAATAACCGTTCCGATTTTTTGCTCTTTTACATAATCACGGATTTCCTCCATTTTTCCTTTACCAACGAAGGTTTTTGAATCTGGCTGAGTCAGTCTTTGGGTAAAACGTTTATCAACAGAAGCGCCGGCTGTGAAAGCCAAAAACTCCAGTTCGTCCATATATTCTATCAGTTTATCTTCACTTTGGTTTTGAGTAATAAGACCAACCAAAACCGCTGTTTCATACTGATGTTCTTTATTTTCTATCATTCAATTATATTATTATCTGATTCTGACAAGATACTATTTTTCGACAAAAAAACCAAAGATGAACTTTGGTTTTTTATTTTCTATCTAAAATTTGAAAGTAGATTTTTCAAATTAAGCTAAAGTGGCCGTCAAAGATTTTTCGAAACTGAAAGCGACGCTGACAGGACATTGTTCTTCGGCATTTTTTGCAATTTTCTGGAAATCTTCTTCAGATATTCCTGGTACTTTTGCGTTCAAAGTAAGTTCTGACAAACTAATTTTGCCGTCAACCAGACTGATTTTGCATTCTGTTTCCAAAGTTTCCGGTGTATAGCCAGCTTCCGTTAATAACGAAGACGTCATCATCGTGAAACAGCCTGCGTGAGCCGCTGCCAACAATTCTTCTGGATTGGTTCCAACACCTTCTTCAAATCTGCTTTTGAAAGAATATTGGGTATCATTAAGTGTTGTACTTTGCGTTGTCAAAACGCCGCTTCCTTCTTTTACTGTGCCTTTCCAGACTGCTTTTGCACTTCTTTTCATAATTAATTTTATTTGGATTTATAATTTGCTTAATTTTTTTTGATGTTTTAAATCGCAGATGAAATCATTCATCATTTATAATTCATTTCCTAATCCCAATCTTGCTCAACAAATTTCATTTTGTCGCCGTTTGCATTGGATAAAGTTAAGAAATGTCCTTCGATTTTGTATTGCGTTATAGTTGGTAAAGTTTTTCCGAATGCGTCTTCCAACTTCATCCTGCCGTCACAATACATCATTGTGGAACCAACGCCTGAAAATTTTGCCTTTCCTTTATTAAATTCTGCCGTGAAAAACATTCCGTTGCAACCCATTTTTGCGGTGTAACGATTGGGCGATTCTGCATTTTTTGTCAAATCAATATTGGCTTCCAACTTTACCATTTCTTCTTTAGTAAAATCTTTGTATTCAACGAGCATCCATTTTTTATGAAGATTCTGCATTCCTGACATAGATTGATTTGATGATTTACAAGAAACTGTAAGAAGTAATATTAATGATAAAATACCGATTGACTGTAGAAATTTCATACTTTTAACTTTGCCTAATCTCTTATCCAAATTCATACCATTAGATTTAAAATAATGAGTAAATTAGCCCCATTAAAATAAATTTCTATTATGAAAAAAATATTTTTGGCGCTGACTTTTTTATTGAGTTTTGCGCAAATGAGAGCAGACGAAGGGATGTGGCTTCTGATGCTTGTAAAACGTCTGAACGGTGTTGATATGCAGAAAGAAGGCCTGCACCTGACTCCGGAAGAGATCTATTCTGTGAACAACTCCAGTTTGAAAGACGCCATCGTAAGTTTCGGAGGTTTCTGTACAGGTGAGATGGTTTCTGACAAAGGATTGATTTTTACGAATCACCACTGTGGTTATGATGCTGTTGCTGCTGCTTCGACACCTGAAAAAGATTATTTGAAGAATGGATTCTGGGCAATGAAACCGAATGAGGAATTCAATGCGAAAGGTCTTTATGTAAGATTTCTTGTAAGAATGGATGACGTTTCTGCAAGAATCAATGCGAAACTGAACAACAATATGTCTGCTGCTGACAGAAAAGCTGTTATCGATGCAGAATACAAAGCTATCCAAACAGAAAACTCTGAGAACGGAAAATATACTGTTGTCGTAAGAGATTTCTTCAACGGAAATGAATTCTATTATTTTGTATATCAAGACTATAAAGACATTCGTCTAGTTGGTGCACCACCTTCATCTTTAGGGAAATTCGGTGGTGATACAGACAACTGGGAATGGCCAAGACACACTGCAGATTTCACAGTTTTCCGTGCTTACGGCGATGCTAATGGAAATCCAGCAGAATATTCTGAAACCAATGTTCCACTGAAACCAAAACACCATTTACCAGTTTCTCTTAAAGGTTACAAACCTGGCGATTTCACAATGATCCTTGGATACCCTGGAAGAACCAACCGTTATTTGACTTCTTACGGAATCGAACAAATGGTAGACAAAGATTATCCGGCTTGGGTAGAAGCTTCCAAAGTGGCGATGGACGTAATGAAAAAGTATATGGACAAAGATAAAGCGACTCAGTTGGATTATGCATCTCAGTACGCAAGTGTTGCCAATTACTGGAAAAACAGACAGGGAACCATTGACGCTGTAAAGAAAAACGGAACGGTTTCTGAAAAACAAAAGACAGAACAAATATACAACCAATGGGCGGCTCAAACGGCTAACGAGCAAACTTACTACAGCGTTTTACCGGAAATCCAGACTTATTACAAGCAAATATCTGGAAGAAATGTTGAGCGTAACTATGCTTCAATCTTGCAAAGAAATGCTCATTATATCGCAACGACTTATCAATTGGGAAGTTTGTTCAAAACTTACGCAGACCAAGACGAAGCTGGAAAAACGGCTATGAAACCAAAAGTTCTCGAGGCTGTTGAAAAAGCTTACGACGGTTTCCACGATAATGTTGAAGGCGAAATGCTTAACTCTTTGGCTTCCCTTTATAAAACAAAGGTGGCTAAAGAATTTGCTTCTCCTACCATTTCAGCAGCTGATGTGAACAGCCTTTCAACTTTGGCTTTCTCTTCTATTTTTGCTAATAAAAAATCAGCTTTGGCTTTCATAGAAAATCCGGACAGACTGAAAATTGACGGCGATAAACTGAGACAATTCGTAAACGGCGTGGTTGAAGACCAAAAATTAGGTACTGAAAAATATGCTAAGATTGATGAGAACTTTGCTAAAAACAGCAGACTTTTCTTGGACGGACTTAGAAAAGCGCAACCGGAAAAAGTATTCTATCCGGACGCCAACTCTACAATGAGATTGACATACGGAACGGTGCAAACACTTCCTGAAAGGTCTGACAGAAACTATAAAGGCATCAAGGAAAACTATTATACTGACATCAACGGAATGGTTGCCAAATACAAAAAAGGCGATGAAGAATTTGACCTTCCTAAAAAAGTACTTGACCTTGCTAAGAAAAAAGATTACGGTCAATATGCAGACAAACAAGGATTTATGCCAATCAACTTCTTGTCAAACAATGACATCACTGGTGGAAACTCAGGTTCTCCGATCATCGATGGAAATGGAAATTTGCTAGGTCTTGCCTTCGATGGAAACAGCGAAGCTTTGAGTGGCGACATCGTTTTCGAACCTAATTTGCAAAGAACGATCAACGTGGATGTTCGTTATGTACTTTGGGTGATCGACAAATATGCTGGAGCAACAAGACTCATCAGCGAATTGACTTTGGTAAAATAATTTTTTATCGAATAATATACAAGCCACCACTTTTGGTGGCTTTTTTGTTGGACAAAACTAACAAAACCTGCTTAACTATTTTTTTGTAAATTACAGAAATCCTTTTTTATGAGTTTAAAGTCTTTACTTCACTGGTCCTACATTTTCCCTTTACTATCGCTCGCTTACTATTTCTTTGGAGTTGTTGATGACAATGCATGGCTTGCAACCTTAGGAAGCTTGCTTTTGATAAGTTCTGTTTTGGCAGCCGTACATCACGCCGAAGTTGTAGCACATAAGGTGGGTGAACCTTTCGGAACAATCATTCTTGCGATTGCCATTACAGTTCTGGAAGTTGGATTAATTGTCTCCTTGATGGTAGCCGGCGGTAAAGAGACCAGCACATTAGCAAGAGACACCGTTTTCGCAGCCGTAATGTTGATTCTTAATGGAATTCTCGGCGCCTGTCTCTTAGTTGGCGGACTCAAATTCAAAGAACAATTCTTCGCCAGAACTTCGGGGAATATGGCATTAATAAGTCTGGTTGCGATTGTTGTAATGACATTAATTCTACCAAATTACACCACAACAGAACTATCCGCCACATTCAGCAAAGCACAATTGATTTTCTTTTCTGTTGCATCATTGGTTATTTACAGTACATTCTTGATGGTTCAAACCGTAAGACACAGAAACTATTTTCTACCGGAAAACGATGATGAGCCACACGCAGACCCGCCCAATAACTTCATTAGCATAATGAGTCTAATTTTTCTGCTCATTTGCCTCGGCGTTGTTGTCGTAATGGCAAAATCCCTATCTCCAACGATTGAAAGCGTAGTCCACAATCTCGGAGCACCACAAGCTTTGGTAGGTGTTATCATCGCAGCCGTTGTGCTTTTACCGGAAGGAATGGCCGCGATAAAGGCAGCCAGAAGAAACCAGTTCCAGACAAGTCTAAATCTGGCTTTAGGTTCCGCAATTGCCAGTATTGGACTGACGATTCCTTGTGTTGCCGTAGTTTCTATCATTTATGAAATGCCTTTGGTACTTGGGCTTGACATCAAATCGATGGTTCTTCTAGCCTTGTCACTTTATACCGTGATGCTTTCTTTGAGCCGTGGAAAAACGAACATTCTTTATGGCGTTGTTTTATTAGTGAATCTATTGGCTTACATTTTTACAGTTATCGTTCCTTAATTTTTTTATTTTTAACCAATGAAAAATTACGAAACCGAAAGATTAATTCTAAAACCTGCAGCTTTAGAAGATGCAGATTTCTTTCTGAAACTTTACAATTTACCATCGTTTATTAAATTTATCGGCGATAAAAATCTTCGAACAAAAGAAGATGCGGAAAAGTACATCACCAATCGATTTCTTCCTCAAATCGATAAATTGGGATTTGGAAATTACGTGGTCATTCACAAAGAGCTTAATGAAAAGATTGGCGCAGTTGGTGTTTTCATACGAGAAGGAATCGATGTTCCTGATATTGGTTTTTCTTTCTTCCCTGACTTCGAAGGAAAAGGCTACGCTTACGAATCGGCTGTCAATTTGATGGAAATTGTCAAAACGGAATTCGGAGTAGAAAAACTTTCGGCGATGACTTCTGACGAGAATATCTCTTCTCAAAAACTAATTGAAAGACTTGGACTCGCATTCAAAAAATATGTAATTTTCCCTGATGATAACGAGGAATTGAGATATTATGAGAATTAATTTCCTGATTAAATTTTAATTAAATAAGATTTAAAACTAATGTCAAAAACTTACGAAACAGAACGCCTCATCATCAAACTCGTTGATATCGACGATGCCGAACTCCTGTTGAAATTACTCAACACAGAAAAATGGCTGAAAAATATCGGCGACAGAAATGTTCATAATTTGGAAGACGCTCAGAAATATGTGAGAGAAAAGAACCTTCCGCAAATCGAAAGATTGGGTTTTGGAAATGCTGTTGTGATCCTGAAATCTAATGATGAAAAAATCGGAACCGTCGGCTTGTACGACCGCGAAGGAATTGATGGTGTGGATATTGGTTTTGCTTTTTTTGAAGAATACGAGGGAGAAGGTTATGCGTACGAATCTGCAAAGAAAATAATGGATGTTGGTATTAATGAATTTGGTATTAAAAAAGTCAGCGCAATCACTTTGCCTGAGAATTTTTCTTCAATCAAATTAATAGAAAAACTCGGGCTAAAATTCAAAGAAGTAGTCAGAATTCCTAATGATGAAGAAGATTTGAATCTTTATGAACTAAATTTGTAAATAATGAATCTACCTCATCGAATCGAAATTATTGAATCCAAAAAACTGATTGGTTTTAGCATTACAACTTCTTTTCAGGAAGACAAAACGCCGATTGTCTGGAGAAAATTGATGATGCGAAGAAATGAAATTACCAATAGGACCTCTGACAATCTTTTTTCACTTCAAATCTATCCTGAGAATTTTTCGCCTAATCGATCTTTCACAAAATATGCACTTGCAGAAGTTTCTGATTTTGATAATATGCCTAATGACTTTGAAACCTTTGCATTAGAAGGCGGAAAATATCTGGTTTTCTCTTATCAGGGAAAAGCTGAAAACGGACCGGAATTGTTCGGATATATTTTTCAAAATTTCATTCCTGAAAATAATTTTGAGGTCGATGACAGACCGCATTTTGAGATTTTTGGAGATGATTACAATCCAAACAGCGATTCTGCGGAAGAGGAAATTTGGATTCCTGTGAAATAAATCACTCCAAAATCTGCGCGGCGTGGTCTTTCGTCTTCACTTTATCAATGACTTGGATGCAAATTCCGTTTTCATCAAAGACAAAAGTCGTTCGCACGATTCCCATAAATTCTTTGCCCATAAACTTCTTCAGTTGCCAAACTCCGAATTTGTTGATGACATCGTGGTCTTCATCCGCAATCACATCAAACGGTAATTCATATTTCTCAGAGAAACTTTTCTGACGCTTTTCAGAATCCGCACTCACGCCAATCAACTGGAAACCTTTTTCTTTCAAAACCGAATAATTGTCTCTCAAATTACAGGCTTCTGCAGTGCAACCTGGTGTACTTGCTTTTGGGTAAAAGAAAACCACGAGTTTATTTCCAATTAATTTTTGAGAATCGATTGATTCTCCGTTTTGATTTGTTCCGATAAATTCCGGTAAAGAATCGCCAAGCTTCAACATAATTTCTAATTTTACACAAAATTAATTTATTCTTGGATTTCGCATCGTGAATTTGATGTAAAATGTTGAATAAATACTGAAATCTGCAGCCCGACTTGAGTGGAGCTCTTTTTTGGATAAGGAAAGGTTTGGCAAAAAAAGCGGGAACGGAAGGCGGATAAAGCTGCCATAAAAATTAAAAAAATATGACCAAAAAACAAAGAGCGAAAATAGTACAGCAAGAATTGGAAAAATTATATCCAGAAGTTCCGATTCCGCTGGAACACAAAGACGCTTATACTCTGATGGTTGCAGTTGCACTTTCTGCCCAGACGACCGACAAAAAAGTGAACCAGGTCACGCCTCGCCTATTTGCGGTTGCCGATACACCTGAGAAAATGGCGAAGCTGAGTGTTGAAGAAATCAAAGAACTGATCAAGGAAATAGGCCTTTCAAATTCCAAAGCAAAAAACCTGAAAAAGATGGCAGAAGTTCTGGTTGAGAAGCATAATTCTGTGGTTCCTCAGACTTATGAAGAGCTGGAAGAATTGGCTGGCGTTGGTCACAAAACGGCATCTGTTGTAATGAGTCAGGGTTTTGGATTTCCTGCTTTTCCCGTCGACACACACATCCATCGATTGATGAAGCAATGGAAACTGACTTCAGGAAAAAACGTGGTGGAAACTGAGCGCGATGCAAAAAGTATCTGGAACGAAAATGTCTGGAACAAATTACATCTTCAAATCATCTTTTACGGCCGGGAATATTCGCCTGCGAGAGGCAGTCGGGAGAAGGATTATATCACGAAATTGCTTTTCGAAAAGTAAAGTATTTATCTTTATTTAAGATATTTGTAAAAAACTAATTAGATGGGAAGTGTAGCAACAACAATAGATGAACAAATAAAAATCTTAGGTGAAAGAGGAATGACCTTTGATTGTGAAGAGAGCAAATTAAAAGAAATTCTACTTGATATTGGTTATTATAAATTAGGGTTTTACTGGCATCACTTTCAAAAAGATAGAAATCACAATTTCTTTGAAGGAACTAAAATATCGGATGTAATAAAGTTATATTATTTGGATGTAAATTTAAAGTCGGTTCTTGCAAAAGCTATTAATAGAATTGAAGTAAATTTCAAAACCAAACTAATCTATTTTGGTTCCAACAAATACAAAAACAATCCTTTTTGGTTCTGTGATTCAAGTTTAGTTGGTGATTATTTCATAGATGAATTCCCAAGGGTTTACACAAATAAATTCATCAATGATAATAGACCGATTAAAAGTCACCACAAAAAATACCCAAAACATACTTATGCTCCAGCTTGGAAAACATTAGAGTTTTTAAGTTTAGGTAGTATAATTGTGCTTTATAGTTGCTTAAAAGACTCAAATATAAAAAAAGAAATTGCACTTTGCTTTGGAATAAAAAAACCAGCAATTTTTGAAAATTATTTAAAAACTATTGTGTTTATAAGAAATATTTGCGCTCACAATGATTTATTATATGATTGTAATACAGCTAAGGAAATAGAAACTACGCCTATGATTATTTTTAATAACAACAACAGACATTCTTTAGATTCATCGATTAAAGTAGTGCTTTATTTTCTTGGCCAAGTTTCAACAAATAGAAAAAATGAAGTCGAAAAAGAGATTAATTCTTTTTTCAAGGAACATCAAACCAATCCCGTAATTTCAAAAATACTAACAGAAAAAAGTAATTACCAATTTTAGATTAGATTTTTAAGTATTAAAAATATGTTATATATTTGCAGAACTAAAGTGCCCAACTTATCATTTGCATAAGCGCTGCACTCTAAAAAATTAAAATCTGTCCCAGACTTGCTCTGGGATTTTTTTATTACTTTCAATATCCACCCTTCTTAGTATATTCTGTAGGAGAATAACTTTAAAAAAATGCTTTTTGAAAAGTAATTTAAATATCCAAAAGTCGCCTGTGGTAATTGATTTGACCAAGATGATAATTGAGATGCGAAAGCAAATGAATTAAGAAATATCCGGTGGTCATTTTGTAGCCTAAAGCTTCTGTTGGATACTCTTTTTTCAAATCTTCATCGGACAGTTTTTCTAATGTAGAATTGACGATTTGTATCAGAGATTCGAGTTTTTCCAGAAGTTCGGTTTTTGGAATATCTTTCAGTGAAAATTCCAAATCGCGCTGCCTCACATAACTTGAATTCCCTAATTCTTTACCGATGTAAGTATTAAGATTCCCAAGCAAATGAAGACAAAGGTTTCCGCCGGAATTTGAAATATTCTTATCGATTTTCCAAAGTGATTCTTCGTTTTGATAAGATTCAATCTCTATTTTCAGTTTGTTCAGATCCCGATTGTAGAGCGATTTTAAAATTTCGATTGTCATAACCATTTAATTTTTCTTTTTCAGCATTCTTCTCATATGAACATATTTGGATTGCCGAACGTGATGCGGATATTTTCTCCCTTTTGGTATATTATTGAAAATCAGAGCGACAATCAACAAGATAACAGCGCCACTCAAAACAGGCGACAACGCATACCAATATCCCAATTCCTGAATTTTCTCTGATGGAAGAACCGCAATCAACGCTGTTGCGCCGCCAGGTGGATGCATTGTTTTTGTGATTTGCATTACGACGATTGAAGATGCGACTGCAATAGAAGCATTCAGCCAAAGAATCTCAGGTAAAAATTTAAAAACCGTCACGCCAACCAAAGCCGATAGAACGTGACCGCCAATCAAATTTCTTGGTTGAGCCAATGGACTGTTGACCGCACCATAAATCAAAACGCTTGATGCGCCGAATGAACCTATTAAAAATACATTTTCGATTTGGGAAATCTGTTGAGACTGCAGAAAAGCAATCAATCCAATTCCGAAAAAAGCGCCGAGAAAAGACCAAAAGTGGTCTTTGAAATCGACTAAAGTTTCCTGATAAAAAATATATTTGGTTTGCCTAAATCCCTTTCTGATCTGTTTCTTCATTTCATTCTTACTTTACATCTTTCGCCCACAAATCCATTTTACGTTCCAAAACCTGAAGCGGAAGACAGCCTTGACTCAACACTTCATCGTGGAAATCTGCAATATTGAATTTCTTTCCTAATTCCGATTTATATTTTTCTCTCAGCTCACGGATTTTCATTGCGCCGGTTTTGTAACTCAAAGCCTGTCCGGGCATTGCCATATAACGCTCCACTTCTGCTGTTGCGCCCGCTTCATCGTATGCGACGTTGCTTAAGAAATATTTGATGGCTTCTTCTCTCGACATTTGTCCTGTATGAATTCCAGTGTCGATAACCAGACGAACGGCACGTAACATTTCATCACTCAAAGAACCCATTTTCTGATATGGGTCGGTGTAAAGTCCGAATTCCGGGCCGAGCGATTCGCAGTACAAAGCCCATCCCTCGCCGTAGGCACCAATCCAACCGAATCTTAAAAACTTAGGCAGTTTCAAATTTTCCTGTTGAAGGGAAATTTGATAATGATGACCTGGAATCGCTTCGTGAAGGAAAAGAGACTCCATTCCGGAAGTGACATTGAATTTTGTCGCGTCAGGAATTGGTGTATAAAAAATCCCAGGACGTTTGCCATCCGGACTTCCTTGAATATATTCTGCACTTGCACTTGCTTCTCTATACTTTTCAGTTTGTCGAATTTCAAAAGGTGTTTTCGGCGTGACATTGAACATCGTTTTCAGCTTCGGCGTAATCTTATCTAGGATGGATTGGAATCCGGCTAAGACCTCTTTCGAAGTTTTGTAAGGCATTGCTTTCGGGTCGGTTTTCACATAATTGAGGAATTCTTCCAAAGAACCTTTGAAGCCAACTTGATTCTTCACTTTTTCCATATCGCCACGAAGTCTTTCCACTTCTGAAAGTCCAGTTTTATGGATTTCTTCCGGCGTTTTATTTGTTGTTGTCCAGCTTTTTACGTAGTAAGTATAAATATTGGTGCCATTTGGCAAAGCATTGTAACCGTCAGTCGTTCTTGCTTTTGGCAGATATTCTTTTTCAAGAAAAGTTGCCATTTTTAGATAAGCTGGAATCAATTTATTTTTGATAGCATCCTGATATAGTTTTGCGTATTTATTTGCGGTAACAGGTTTGAAATCCTTCGGCATATTTTTGATTGGTCCGTAGAAAATATTTTTATCGATGTCGAAAGTCGTGATCTCTTCGGCTTTCATCTGAGGAATCATTTTTATCACCAATGATTTTGGCAGAACAACATTGGTTTTGATTCCAGTTCGGAAGTTTTCTATTGCAGAATCCATCCAGACAGGGAAAAGTTCGATTCTCTTTAACCAATTATCATAATCTTTTTCTGTTTTGAAAGGCTGAATACCGCTTCCACTTCCCAACATCGGAAAATCCAAAGGCAGTCCACCAAACTGCGTGAACGGAATATATTCGGGATGATACGCGTAACGCTCCTGTTTATCAATCAGCGTATATTCCAAAACATCGAAAACCACTTTTTGGTCATTGTCCAAACTGTTGTAGTCCACAGACTTCAGTTGATTCTGAATGGAGTCATAAAAAGCAATCTCATTTTGAATAAATTCCTGACTCATATTGTTTGGCAGAAGGTCGTTATATCTTTCATCTCCTTGCGAAGTAGCTTCCAAAGGATATAATTTGAGATATTCCTCGTAATAATTGGCAGCGATCGTATCCAAACTGGATTCGAATCCTGTATTTTTTACCATTGGTGAATCTCCTTTTTTACAAGAAACAGCAGAAAGTGCAAATACCACAATGGTCAATATTGTATAAATAGATCTCATTCTAAATTTTTAAGTAGTGTAAAGATAATATTTTATGATTATAAATTTTCACCCTATTTATATTGCGGGTTATGCTTTCATATTAATAGAATATCAACAATTTTATTAATTTCAATGATTATTACCAAAAATAAGTAACAAAAATTTTTCACATTCATTCTATTTTTTATCTTTGTTCAACACTATTAAAAAAAATCATTTCATAATCTATTATCCTTACAATGAAAGGAATACTAAAGATCTATCACCCAGAGGAAACTCTGAAGTATTTTATCAAGAACACTTATTGCAAGTCCGTTTACATCAATGCGCAGAATTTCTTGGAAGTAGAGGTCATCACAGATGATGCTTTGGACCATGTTGATGACGACTCTTTGCAGTACAATTTCCCTCAACTATCATTAGATATCATAGAGTTTCCAGTAACAACGTCTGAGTTGGAAGGGCAGACTTTCATCGTAGAAGATACAGATGACGAGATCTTTACAGAAGTTGACCTTTTTGATGACGAGGAAGCATTTCTATTCGACAACGAACTCAAATTTGAAAAAAATGAAACAGATGACCTCCAACTTTATTGGACAGGAAACATCACAGATTTCTACACAGGTTCAGACAATCCGATCCCTTTCAAGCTGAAATGTCACTTCCGTCCGGACGAGATAGAAGTTGACGACTAATTTTTTCAGGAAATAATATTTATATTTACGAATCGTTATAAAATTAATTTATAACGCAAACAAATTTTTCCTATGTATCAGGATCTGGATGATATTATTTTCGAAGACCGACACAAGGCCTACGGCGCCTACGAGTACCGCAAGCATTATGAGTTTACGCTTACTAAAGCTTTGGTGGTGGGAGTTTTCATTTTCTCAGTCTTGTTCTTTCTTCCTGCTTCATTCATCAAATCGCACCAAAAAACGGCAGTTAATAGTGAAACCATCATTCCTGTAGACCTGACGGAAATGCGCATCAACTATGGTGACAACAGAAATGGAAAAGGCTTGGAAGAGCCAAAAGAGGAAGAAGGAAGTCCTGCGCCAATCGTAGAAAAGAAAGACGAAAAAGAAGTCGTGGCAGAAGTTGCAAAAGTTTCTAAAGAAAAAGTGGATAAAGACATTTCAGAAAATACAGTTCCAATCCCAACCAGAACCAAGAATCCACCAGTCGCAACCAAGAAGTCAAACGAAAAAACCAATTCCCCCGCAGTTGCCAATTCTACAAAAACAACCACTGGAAAAACCAACACCAAAGGTAACATCAAAAAAGAAAATGCTACAGGAGACGGCCGCGGAAACGCAGCTATTGGAAATCTGCTAAAAGGTAGAGGAACCAAATCCGGCTCGCAAGGAAACGGAACTGGACCTGGAAACTACGGCGACCCACTTGGTGGCGATGGCGACGGAAACAGCTTGATCGGCGTGGACAGAAAATTAGTTGGATTCATTCCTGGCACAATGGGAAGAGGCGGCGCACAGCCAAATCACGATTGCAAAGCCAGCGGAAGCATCAGTATTTCCTACACGGTAGACAAATCCGGAAAGGTAATTTCCGCAAAACGTCTCAGTGGCGTTTCCGATCCTTGCGTGGCCAGTACTGCTGTAAGTTGGGTGAAACAATATGTGAAAGCTGAGGCATCAACAATATCCTCAAAAGGGACTTACAAGATTGTTTTTTAAAATTCCTATCAATAATCATTTCTCGTAAACTTTTCAATAATCTATCAGGATTAATCTTTAAGTTATTCATAAATTTGAAACTGTAAAAAAATAAACAAAAACTATGGCAGAGCAACATATCTCTATTTGGGAATTCCTTTTTGGCGGAGGCTTGCTGAGCGTGACGCTCATCATCATTCTTATCTTTTCCGGAATAGCAGCCATCGTTTTTTTCGGACAGAAATTTTATGCACTCAACCGCGAAAATCAGGTTGACCCTTATCTTTTGAAAAATGTGAACGACCTTCTGAATGACGGACGAATTCAATCCGCTGTTGATTTTTGCAGAAGAGATAATTCTCCGGAATCCAGGAGTGTGGAAAAAGGACTTAACAGATTGGGAAGACCAATAAGTGAGATCTCCAACGCAATGGAAACGCACGCCCAGATCGAACTCCACAAAGCAGAAAAAAACATCGGTTTCCTTGCAACGCTTTCTGGCGCAGCACCAATGCTTGGACTTCTTGGCGGTGTTTTGATACTGACCTCTACTTTTGGAACGTTATCAAAAACCGAAACCGTTATTTCTCAAAATATTTTAGCAGCAGACTTCTACAAAGCTTTAGCACCGACTGTTATTGGACTTATCGTCGGATTTCTATCTTACATCTTTCACAATATTTTGGTAGCGAAAGTGGATTATCTATTGATGAAAATCCAGTTTCATACAAATGAGTTTTTGGATATCATCAACAAACCGGCTTAAGTGAAAAATTAGAAGTTAGATCGATCATCAATATTTTTAAAATAATTAAATGGAATTCCGAAGAAGAACAAAGAAATTATCAGGATTGCCAATTGCATTTTATGTAGTTGCACTTCTGTTTTTTGTGCTTTTATTTTCCTTCAATTCCCTTTATTACAAAGCTTCCGAACAACCAAAACCAATTGTTGCAGAAGTTCCGAAACCGGTAGAAGCTGAACCCGAAAAAGACTCTGTCGTAAAACCTGAAATCTATCTTCCTGATATTGAAGTTTTACCTGCAGATATCGTTTCCATAGCTAAAGAGGCTATTCCTGTAAAAGAAGAAAAAAAAGAACCATCAAAATCCGAAACCGAGGATAAAAAACTAGCCAAGAAAGATGACTCCTCGACTCCGCTCAGAAGCCAAGATCCGAAGGACGACAAGATCACCAAAATAGGCAAAGACAGAATCCTGACCGCCTTCATTCCTGGAACTATGGGAAAAGCCGGAAAATTGCCTTCTCATAATTGTAAAACAAAGGGTCAACTCGTCATGTTCATCACCGTTGACAAAGCCGGAAATGTAACTTCTGCCGGACGTAGTAGCGGAATCAAAGATGCTTGCAACGTCACCGCAGCTGTGATTTGGACAAAGAAATATGTGAAGGCGAAGAAGTCCCAAAATGTTTCTCAGGGAACTTATACGATTGTTTTTTAACCCATAATTCTGTATTGATTAAATATTAATATATTTTTATAAATTAGTAGTAATTTTCTACTTGATTTATAAAAGCAATATGTTCAAAAATCTACATGAGACAACCAGACTCAGCCTTTTCCTTTTTCTAGGCACTTTTTGTTTCAGTCAAGTAAAAAGTGATAATTCAAACGACGTCAAAAATTTTGTAAACAAGTCCTACTATTACAATATCATTGCCGACAGCATCATTTCGAAAGATAAAATTTTAATGCTGAAATACTATGATTTTGAATCTTTCAATCCTGGACAATCAACTATTGCTTACGACTACTGCACTTCGGTTGAAAAATGTAAACAAATCATTAGAAAGAATAAATCCGCAACTAACTTCACGCATTACGAAATGACTGGAGTTATTATTAAAAATGACAAGTTTTGGATGCATCCGCCGCGAAGTCAGAATTTTAGAATATTGGAAATGAATGCGTTTCCATATATTGAATTCACAAAAAATGCTTGGAATTACGAGCTTGATTTCGGAAATCATTGGGGAGATAAAAAATGGATTGAGTGGGAAGGACAGCGAACTTCCAAAAGTAGCTATAAAGTGATTGACACAAAAAAACTTTATAAACTTGGAAGTAACTATATTGAATGCATTGAAATCCAAACAGATACTATAATTCCAAATTTAGGTAATACTGAATCCATTTTTTATTACAATAGCGATTACGGCTTCGTAAGAATGATTTTTAACACTATTGATAATCGTAAAATAGAATTTAATCTCATAGAAACTGTGCTTGACACTGACTTGTAATTTCCTTTAAACATTTGAGCATTGGATACAGATTTTTAAGTTCTTAATTATTTCATTTAATTCACTGTCAAAATTTTTCAGATTTAATTCCCTTACATTCTTCTTATTTTTAAATTTGTATTTCATTTTGAAATATGAATTCACAAGATTATAAAGATGCCGTAGAATGGCTTTTTGCTCAGGCGCCTAATTATCAAAGAGATGGTTCTTCGGCATACAAACCTGGCCTTGACAATATCAAAAAGCTCTGTGACTTTTTCGGGAATCCGCAGGACAAAATCAAAACGATCCATATCGGAGGAACCAACGGAAAGGGTTCTACGAGTAATATGCTGGCCTCGGTTCTTCAGGAATCAGGTTATAAAATAGGTCTTTACAATTCCCCGCATTTGATAGATTTTACGGAGAGAATCAAAGTGAATGGCGAGAATTGTGACAAGGAATTTGTTTTCAATTTCATTATGAAGCTGCAGGAATTGCCGAGTGAGATCCAGCCTTCCTTTTTTGAATTCACAACCATAATGGCTTTCGAATATTTCTATCAGCAGAAAGTAGACTTTGCAATCATTGAAGTTGGCTTGGGCGGAAGGTTGGATTCTACGAACATCATCAAACCATTGGTTTCTGCGATAACAAACGTTCAACTGGACCATCAAGACCTTTTGGGTGAAACGATTCAAGAAATCGCATTTGAGAAAGCCGGAATCATCAAAGCAAATGCGCCTATTATTTCCGGAGATGAAAAAGATGTTGTAAAAAACATTGTCATTAGTAGAGCAAAAGAATTGAATGCTGATTTCATTGATGCCACAACGATTGAAAATTCACTTGAATCCGACCTTAAAGGAAAATATCAAAAGAAAAACATACGGGTTGTTTTGGCTTTGGTCGATGTATTGAAAAAACAAGGATTGACAATCAACGCAGAAAATTTAAAATCCGGACTTCAGAATGTTCATAAAAACACCAACTTCATCGGACGCTGGTTTGAGTTCTCACAAAATCCATTGACCATCTGTGATACAGGTCACAATCAAGCTGGATTGGAAGAAGTCTTCAACCAATTGAATGAATATTCTTTACATAAACATATTGTTCTTGGTTTTGTAAACGATAAGAAAATTAACGAGGTTTTGCTGATTCTACCCAAAGATGCCCATTACTATTTTGTAAAACCAAGCGTTAACAGAGGACGAAATCCTGAAACTTATGCAGACCTATTGAAAAAAAGTGAAATTAATTACAAAATTTTTCAAAACGTTCAAGACGGTTATCTTTCTGCAAGACAGAATTGTAAAGCGGACGAAATGATTTTTATTGGCGGAAGCAACTTCGTAGTGGGAGATTTTTTAGAAAAAAATTTGCTGACTTCGTAATAATTTGTATATTTGCACCACTCAAAACGGTAAGCCGTTCAGTGGGGCTCTTAGCTCAGTTGGTTCAGAGCATCTGGTTTACACCCAGAGGGTCGGGGGTTCGAATCCCTCAGGGCCCACAAAAAGGATACTGAAGCCTTTAAAAAAATTTCAGGGCTCTTAGCTCAGTTGGTTCAGAGCATCTGGTTTACACCCAGAGGGTCGGGGGTTCGAATCCCTCAGGGCCCACAAGATCTCTCAGGAAACTGGGAGATTTTTTTTATATTTGCATCTACAATAATTTTGGGCAGTTAGCTCAGTTGGTTTAGAGCGTTGCGTTGACATCGCAGAGGTCACTGGTTCGAATCCTGTACTGCCCACTTTCTTAAAATTTTGTTAATTTATTAACCCAGGCTTAACAAAAACGTTAAAGTTCAATAAAAAGGTTAATCGCTTGTTTAATTTTTTATTTTGGAAAGATTTTTGATGGCTGTAGGAAATAAAATTGTTACGCCTTCTTTTGGTATAAACTCTTTTAATTACTAATCCCCTCAAAAGGAAACCTATGAAAAGATATTATGCAGTGTTAATTCCCTTCTACACTATTTTTCTATTGTATATGATGTTCTACGGTTGCGGAAGACATCCTGAATTCGGATTCTTACAACTCAATCCGCTCCAAAGCATCACTTACTTTTTGCGCTATAACAATTTCTTCTCAGAAAAATTTATGGTCAACATTGTTGGGAATATTTTAGTTTTTATTCCTTTTGGTGGACTCGGATTGTTAATAAAGAAACTTAATAATTTACCGCTTCTACTTTTCCTTTTTGTTTGTGGAATTTCTATGATAGAATTGGCACAATATTACACAGCAAGGGGAACAGCAGATATAGATGATGTTTTCCTTAATACATTCGGAATGCTAATTGGATATTTTGGATTGAAAGTGGCAACTTGGATGAATATTGCAAATCTGAAAATAGACCTAAATTATGATCAAACTACAGCCTATTCATATACAAGGTAAGCTGGCCTAATTTATAAAGATCAAGAGCTCTTAGCGAGGCAATGCCCGTTAAGAGCTTTTTTTCTAATCGGGATTTTACGATTCTGTAAAGCAATCTATAAATGTAGATAGTTCCTGTTTTGTGCATAAACAGATAAGCTTTTGCCAATTTGATTTGAGAAACCCTATCAAAGTTTTTATCATTTTTTAGCTGAGCTAGACTTCTTGCAGACTGGTCCGCTTTGGCTAGAAAAACAGCATTAGTCTCAACATCATTATTGAAAATCGGATTGTCTATGTGATCAATTTTTATATCTTGGTCGTGCAGATCTTTAGAAAAGACCAGATCTTCATAGCCATATTGTGTGATTCCTTCATTGAAAGGCACCTTCTCAAGAACAGACCTTTTAACAACAAAATTATTGGTCTGAAAGTCCAAATACGGTGATTCTACACGTTTTTCAACAGGTAGATTTTCCCTTTCTGTAGCAAATTTCCATCGCAGTCCGTATTCAGAATCAGGTTTGACATCACTCACTTTTCTGCCACCAAAAATGACATGTGGATTTTGGGAATCAATGTACTCAATATAATTTTTGAGAAAATTCTTGCTAATGACCTTCCCATCACAGTCTAAAAATAGCAGATAATCTGAATTGGAATACTTTAAGAAAAGATTTCGGATCTTGGAGCGCCCAATGTTTTTATCGAGAAAAATAAATTGGCCTACCTTCGATCTTAAATCTTTATTACTTTCAATAAAGGGCTTTTCTGAGGCATCATCAATCAAAAGAATCTCTGCTTCCAAACCTTTATCAATTTGGTATCTAAGTTCATTTACCAGTTCATTGACATCAAAATTGTAAACGGGAACGCAAATACTCAGTTTCATATCCTATCGACAATTTTCTGAATGTTAAGCTCCTCAAGACAGGCATAATCCCCACGGAAACATTCTCTGTCCCCGAAGACAGAACAAGGTCTGCAAGAAAGATCTTTCACCTGGATAATATCCTCCTCACTTTGCCCATAGCCCAAAAAGCCGGCATAATGATGCGTGGAACCCCAAACGGAAATACACCTGGTCCCCATAAGACTTGCCAGATGCATGTTCGCCGAATCCATAGAGATCATTGTCTCCAGGTCAGCAATCTTTTTAAGTTCCTCTTTCAGTTTCAGTTTGCCAGACAGGCTTTGTGTATTTGGAATTTGACCTTCCCATTTCCTCAGGATTTCGTCCTCCTCTTTTCCGCCTCCAAAAAAATATATTTTATTTGATTTGGCAAGAACTCGAGCCAGTTCGAAAGACTTTTCAAGCGGCATCATCTTGCCTTTGTGCTGGGCAAAAGGTGCAAAACCGATTCCGCTTTTTTCATCAGCCTGAGGTCTTAATTGATGTGATAATTCCAAGGGAAATCCCATTTTTCTGAAAACGTCCGCATAACGTTCCACAGTTCTTTTCAGTGGTTTTTTATCGAGATTCCAAACGTTGGTCAGTTTCTCTTTTTCCTCTTTGCCTTTGTTGATTTTAAAAACTTTATACCGATGTCTTTTGAAGATAGAATTCACCATTTTGGTCCTAATCACATCGTGAAGGTCAGCAACATAATCAGGTTTGTATTCTTTGATGAGTTGTCTTGTCAGTTTTCTGATACCAAAAACCCCTTTGTAATCATCAAAGCTAATTCCTTTGAAGATCAATCTGGGATGACCATCAAAAAGATCTTTAAAATGATCTCTGCTGATGAATATAATTTCCACATCCGGATTTTGCTCCAGAAACTCGATACAGACGGGAACTGCCATGGCGACATCCCCAAATGCGGAAAAACGATATGCTAAAATTGTCTTCACCTATTTCTTTAGTTGAAATGCGACCGCGTAAAATTTGATTTGCTTGGTCATTGCCATCAATCCATTAGCTCTGGATGGAGACAAGAATTCCTGCAAACCGATTTGTGAAATGAAATCAAAATCCGAATCCAAAATCTCCTGCGTAGAATGTCCACTGTAGATTCTAACCAAAAGCGAAACGATTCCCTTTGGCAAAATTCCGTCAGAATCTGCATTGAAGAACAATTTCCCGTCCTTATGTTCGGCATCTATCCAAACTTTGGACTGGCAACCACGGATGAGATTGTCGTCCGTTTTTTTGTCATCGGGAAGTCCTTCCAACTCTTTTCCGAGGTCTATGATGTACTCATACTTCTGTTCCCAATCTTCCAGAAAGGCAAATTCTTCTACTAATTCTTGTTGATTTTCTTTGATTGTCATTCAGAGATTTTATTTGATTTAATGAATCAATTACTTTACCAATTGTGAGATATGAACGATTACGCTCACGGCCGCAATCATACTTTCCAAAGGTACAAATTCGTACGGTCCGTGGAAGTTGTGTCCGCCAGCGAAGATATTCGGGCAAGGCAATCCCATATAAGACAGTTGCGCACCGTCTGTTCCTCCTCTGATAGCTTTTATCTTAGGTTCGATGACTGCGTTTTTCATTGCTTGTTCAGCGATGTCCACAATGTGCATTTTCCCCTCGAATTGTTTTTTCATATTGAGATACTGCGGTTTTATTTCTATCTCGGCCGTTTTCTCTCCGTATTTTTGGTTGATTGCTTCTACTTTTTCAGCAATCAGTTTTTTTCTATCTTCGAACTTTTGGTCATCGTGGTCACGGATGATGTATTGAAGTTTTGCTTCGGAAACATCGCCTTCAAAATCCGTCAGATGGAAAAATCCTTCGAAACCTTTTGTTGTTGCTGGCGTTTCATTTTCTGGTAATGAACTGATGAACTCTGAAGCGACCAATCCTGCATTCAGCATTTTACCAAACGAATAACCTGGATGAACAGATAATCCGTGGATTTTGACAACTGCTCCGGCTGCGTTGAAGTTTTCGTATTCCAATTCGCCAATTTCGCCACCGTCCATCGTGTAAGCCCATTCTGCACCGAACTTTTCAACATCAAAATGATGAGCGCCTCTTCCAATTTCCTCATCAGGATTGAAACCGATAGAAATTCGGCCGTGTTTGATTTGAGGATTTGCTAACAAAAACTCTGCAGCCGTTACAATCTCTGCAACGCCAGCTTTGTCATCCGCACTAAGCAAAGTCGTTCCATCTGTCGTGATGATGGTTTGTCCTATATATTTTTTTAAAGCTTCAAATTTGGTTGAAGACAAGGTGAATCCTGTTTCATTGTTCAACAACAAATCTTCGCCGTCATAATTTTCCCAGATCTGCGGATTCACATTCTCACCGTTGAAATCGGGAGATGAATCGTAATGCGCGATAAATCCAACTTGTGGAACTGTTTCCTCGATATTGGAAGGAATGAACCCAAAAACATAGCCTTTGTCATCGATACTGACATCTTCCAAACCGATTTCCTGTAACTCTTTGTGAAGGTAATTTGCAATGTCCCACTGTCTTTCTGTAGAAGGTGTGGTCTCACTTTCTGCGTCGCTGGTTGAAAATATCTTGATGTATGTGATGAATCTGTTCAAGAGTTTTTCTTTCCAAACTCCGTCCAATTGGATGTTTTCCATATAATTTGCTATATCTCCGCAAAGTTATATATTTATGCAGTGAACAACAAACAATTCGTGATGAGAGTTGACCGATGTTTGATAACTGAAATGGCAATCATTGTTGAAAAATTGTTGTACACTGTCACCGCAGCCCGACTTGAGCGGAAATCCTTTTTTGCATTGGGAAAAGCCTTGGCAAAAAAGATTGGGAGCGGAAGGCGGATAAAGCTGCCCAAATAAATTTAAAACATAAATAAATGTTCTTAACCGAATGTCCTAGAGACGCTATGCAAGGCTGGGGAGAAATGATTCCCACGCAAACGAAAATAGATTACATCAACAGGCTGATGGAAGTTGGTTTTGATGTGCTGGATTGCGGGAGCTTTGTGAACCCGAAAACGATGCCTCAAATGGCCGATTCTGGAACTGTGCTGGACGAAATCGATAAATCACTTTCCAATACAAAACTTTCCGTCATCGTTGCCAATCTGAAAGGTGCTGAAAAAGCGTTGAGCCACGAGCAGGTTGATATTCTGGGATTTCCTTTTTCAATTTCGGAAACTTTTCAGCATAGAAATACGAACAAAAGCCGTGAAGAAGCTTTTACGGAAGTGGTGAAAATCTTCGAATTGGCAAAGTCTGAAAGTCGACAGCTGAATCTTTATTTTTCTATGGCGCTTGGAAATCCTTACGGCGAGAGCTGGAAATGGGAAGATGTGGATTTTTGGGCAAAACGTTTTGAAGAGGTTGGAATCAAGGACATTCTACTTTCTGACACGACTGGCGTGGGCGATGTGGAAAGAATCAAACTTCTCTTCAGCAAAGTTCCTCACAAATATCCAGAAATTAACTTCGGCGCGCATTTTCATAATCGATACGAGGATTCTTACATTAAACTGAAAGCGGCCTACGATGAAGGTTGCAGGAGATTTGATAGCGCGATAAAAGGAATTGGCGGTTGCCCGATGGCGAAAGATGATCTGGTTGGAAATATGCCGACGGAAAAAGTTTTCACTTTTATGTCATCTGAGAAAATTGATATTCATCAGAATCTGCTTCATTTTGAAAGCGCTTACAATATGGCGAAGGATATTTTTCATTTTTAGATTGGTAGATCAAATATTAATTTTATCACATTTTGATAATTAGTAATAGTTGAAATTGTAAATTCCGAAAAAATAGCGTAGATTTATTACAGAAAAACAATTTAAAAACAATCGTTATGACTTCAAAAACTACATACTTAGGCGACTTCAAAATTGAATCTGTACACGAAGCTTCTGGCGACGTTTTCTCCACCTATGTTCCTTCCAACGACTTTACGAAAAGAGAACATTTTTCTCCTACTGACATCTTTGCAACGGCGTTGGCAGAAAGTGCTTTTGCTTCGCTTGTTGTTTTAGGGAAAGACAGACACGTTGATGTCACAGGAGCAAGTTGCGAACTGAAAAAAACAATGTATTTTGAACCAAGAAGAATTGGTGAAATTTTCGCAGTTTTCAAGTTTCCGAATTCTTACACTAGCGAAGAACAAGAATTTATTGAGCATACTGTGAAAACCAGTCCAGTTTATCTCAGCTTGCATCCTGAAATTAAAAAGATATTACTTTTCGAATATAAAAATTAAAATAAAAAATCCTGCGAATTGCAGGATTTTATTTTATAACATACCAAGTTCAAACTTGGCTTCTTCGCTCATCATTTCTTTGGTCCAGGTTGGCTCAAAGGTGAGTTCTATTTTGGCTGATTTTACGCCTTCTACGCCGCGTACTTTGTCTTCCACTTCCACTGGTAAAGTTTCTGCAACCGGGCAATTTGGAGATGTTAGGGTCATTGTTACCAAAACGTCTGCTTCTTCTGAGATCTGAACGTCGTAAACCAATCCCAGTTCATAAATATCAACAGGGATTTCCGGGTCATACACGGATTTCAGTTCCTTGATAATTTCCTCTCCTATATCTGCTATTTGATCGTCTGTAAGTTTCATTTTAATCTAATCTTTTAAGTACTTCTTCCTGACGCATTCGTCGGAAAACGTTTGCCAAAGTTAAGACATCTTTTTCACAATAATGAATGATTCTGTCTATATCACCGTCTTTGTAGTATATATCGGCAACCATGCTCCCATCGATGTCGTCTTTCGGTGTTGGAATTCCGAAGATGTGCGCCAATAATTCTAACGAAACATAACTTTTCCAATCTCCAAATTTCCAAAGTTCCATCGTATCGATATGCGGGATTTCCCAAGGTTTCTTTCCAAACATTTGAAAAGGCATAGGAGGCTGAATCCCGAGAACCAAAAGTCGTCTTGCTATATAAGGGAAATCGAATTCTTTGCCGTTATGCGCACAGAGGATCACATTGTTCATCCTGGGAACATTGAACAATTCACAAAATTCAATTAGTAAGTTTCTTTCTTCACCTGAAAAAGTCTTGATCTTCAACTTTCCGGAATTGGTATCAATCATTCCAATCGATATGCAGATGATCATCCCGAATTCTGCCATTATTCCGGCACGTTGCTCATAGAAATCGGAAGCTTCTATTTCTTCTTTCCTTTGAGACTTTGTTTTCTTATCCCAAAAATATTGAGTTGTAGTATCAAGATTGTTCCATGAATCTATTTGAGGAACTGTTTCAATATCCAGAAAAAGGATATTTTCTATAGGGAGTTTATGGATCATCTGAGTTTTGTTTCTTTAAAATTAATAAAAAAACCCAACATCTCTGCTGGATTTTATATTTTCAGTTCTAAAATTAATTAGAAAGGATATTCGTAGATCTCTGATTCGTGGAA
>Ga0308171_1000921_pt1 | contig 47657 bp, 39 predicted proteins | sample PhyGR1_FD_202135 | JGI IMG/M metagenome (GOLD analysis project Ga0308171, IMG submission 202135) | Phyllosphere microbial communities from UC Gill Tract Community Farm, Albany, California, United States - DLSLSG.R1 | ecosystem: Host-associated > Plants > Phyllosphere > Unclassified | place: USA... | reverse complement strand
CGAGCGCATGGTGCGCGAGGCCGAGGAGAACGCCGCGGAGGACAAGAAGCGCCGCGAGTCCGCCGAGACCCGCAACCAGGCCGAGACCCTGTCGTACTCGATCGAGAAGCTGATCAAGGAGAACGAAGACAAGCTTCCCGCCGAGGTCAAGAACGACGTGCAGGCCGACGTCGACGCGCTCAAGACGGCTCTCGCCGGTGATGACGATGACGCGGTCAAGACCGCGTACGACAAGCTGAACGCGAGCCAGGGCAAGCTCGGCGAGGCCATCTACGCCTCGTCGCAGGCCGCCGGTGAGCCCGCCGACCCCAACGTGGGTCAGCCCGGCAACGGCGAGACGCCGAACCCCGAGGAAGACGTCATCGACGCCGAGGTCGTCGACGACGAGCCGACCGACGAGAACAAGAAGTAAGCGAAGAACATGGTTGACAAGGACGACGAACAGCCCACGGGCTCGGGCGCCGGTCCTGACGAGACGACGGGGCCGGAGGAGAACACCTCCGGCCCCGCGCCGTCGGGCGAACAGCCGGATGCCGATGGCCTGACCATCGACGACATCCTCGGTGCCGAGCAGACCCCCGAAGCCGCGGCAGAGGGCGCCTCCTCCGACAAGGAGGCTTCGCTGCTGATCGACCTCAAGCGCGTGCAGGCCGAGTACGCCAACTACCGTCGGCGCACCGAAGAGCAGCGCCAGCGCGAAATCGAGCGCGCCAAGGGCGAGGCCGTGAAGGGTTTGCTGCCCGTCATGGACGACCTCGACCGCGCTGCCAAGCACGGCGATCTCGTCGAGGGCAGCCCCCTCGCCGCGATCGGCGACAAGGTGCGTGCCGTGGCCGAGCGCCTCGGTGTGGTGTCGTACGGCGCCGTCGGCGAGGTGTTCGACCCGCAGCAGCACGAGGCGATCTTCCAGGCCCCGACTCCGGGTGTGACCGAGACGACGATCCTCGAGGTCGTCGAGGTCGGCTACCGCCTCGGCTCGGTCGAGCTGCGACCCGCGAAGGTCGTCGTCGCCGTGCCGGCCGACCCGTCGACAGGCTCAGGGACCTAAGGGGAGCTATGGCGAGTCAGGACTGGTTCGACAAGGACTTCTACAAGGTCCTCGGTGTCGACAAGAGCGTCAGCGCTGCCGATCTGAAGAAGACGTACCGCAAGCTCGCGCGCCAGTACCACCCCGACTCGAACCCGGGCGACGCGAAGGCGGAAGCCACGTTCAAGGAGATCAGCGAGGCCTACTCGGTGCTCAACGACCCTGAGCAGCGCGAGGAGTACGACCAGATCCGGGCCATGGGCTCGGGGGCGCGCTTCTCGGCCCCGGGCGCGGGAGGCGGCGGAGGTTTCGACGACGTCTTCAGCCGGTTCGGGCAGGGGCGCGGTCAGCCGCAGGGCGGATTCGAGGACATTTTCTCGATGTTCGACCAGCAGGGCGGCGGCTTCGGCTCGGGCCGGTTCGGTCAGACCACGGGCGGGTTCCGGGGCTTCGGCGGCCCCCAGCGGGGAGCCGATGTCACGGCGCGCACGACGATCGACTTCGTCACGGCCGCGAAGGGCGAGACGATCACGCTGCAGGGCGAGGACGGCGTGCCGTTCAAGGTGAAGATCCCCGCGGGGGTTTCGGACGGCCAGAAGATCCGTCTCCGCGGTCGCGGTCGTCCGTCCCCGGACGGCGGCGAGAGCGGCGACATCGTCGTGACCGTCGCGGTTCGCCCGCACCCCGTGTTCTCGCGTGACGGCCTCAACCTCCGGCTGACGGTCCCCGTGACCTTCACCGAGGCGGCCCTCGGCGCGACCATCGAGGTGCCCACGCTCGGTGGAGACCCCGTGCGACTGCGTGTCGCGCCGGGCACCCCGTCGGGGCGCGTGCTGCGGGTCAAGGGTCGCGGCATCCAGTCGACCAAGGGATCCGGCGATCTGCTCGCCGAGGTCCAGGTCGCGGTGCCCGCGCACCTCGACGACGCCGCCCGTGAGGCGCTCGAGCGCTTCCACGAGCTCGAACCGAAAGAGAACCCCCGCGCCGACCTGATGGCCAAGGCGCGGTAACACCCTGCGCGTCGCCGCGGTTCTCGGCATCCGGTAGGTCAGGATGCCGAGAACCGGCGCCGCGAACGGCACGACCGGAAGGAGAAGACGTGTCCGAGAGAGAGATCGACGAAGACGCACCCATCTTCGCCATCGCGGTCGCCGCCGAGCTGTCCAATATGCACCCGCAGACGCTTCGGCAGTACGACCGCCTGGGGCTCGTCGTCCCGGCGCGGACCCAGGGCGGATCGCGGCGGTACTCGAGCCGCCACGTGCAGCAGCTGCGCGAGGTCGCCCGTCTTTCCGGCGAGGGGATGAGTCTTCCCGCCATCGCCCGGCTGCTCGCGCTCGAGGAGCGGGTGCACGACCTGTCGCGCCGCGTCAACGACCTCGAGCGGCAGCTGCTCGCCGAGCGGCAGTCGCGCCCGGGAGCGCGCGTGTTCGCGGCCGGTGCGACCGGCTCGGTCGTGACGCTGCGTCACGGTGCGCGCGTGCGCCGCGCGACCGACATCGTCCTGTGGCGTCCGCGCGACATGCACGGCGACTGACGTTCGGCTCTCGCCCGGCATCTGCGCCGCGCGACGAGAACAGGCCGCGCGACGAGAACAGGCCGACTCTGCTCGAATCGGCCTGTTCTGCGCACACAGCCTGTTCTCGTGACGCGGCGAGCCGCGCGAGGCGACGGCTCAGGCGCATCGCGAAGCGCCGGCTCAGGCTCCCGCGACGTCGACCCATCGCGACTCCGCCGCCGCGCTGACCTCGACCGCGTCGAGGACCCGTTGTACGGAGAGCCCCTCGGCGAACGACGGCGACGGGTCGCGCTCTTCGGCGATGTCGGAGACGAGGTCGACGACCTGATGCGTGAAGGCGTGCTCGTAGCCGAGACCGTGACCGGTGGGCCACCAGGCACCGGCGTACGGGTGCTCGGGTTCCGTCGTGAGGATGCGGCGGAAACCCTGCCGATCGGCGGCCTGGGTGGCGTCGTAGACCTCGAGCTCGTTCTGCCGTTCGAAGTCGAATGCCAGGGCTCCGCGGTCGCCCGAGATCTCCAGGCGCAGGGCGTTCTTGCGTCCGGTGGCGAAGCGGCTGGCCTCGAAGGCCCCCACCGCGCCGCCCTCGAAGCGGGTCGTGAACCAGGCGGCGTCGTCGACCGTGACGCGACCCGTACCGCCGTCGTCGGCACCGGCCGATGCTCCGAGTCCGCGGCCGCCGGCGAGCGGTCGCTCGCTGACGAACGTCTCAACGGTGCCCGACACCCGCCGCACCGACAGACCGGTGACGTACGAGGCGAGGTCGATCACGTGTGCGCCGATGTCGCCGAGTGCTCCCGATCCCGCCGACGCGCGGTCCAGCCGCCAGGTCATCGGACTCTGCGGGTCGCTCAGCCAGTCCTGCAGGTACTGCCCGCGCACCTCGCGGATCTGCCCGAGAGCCCCCTGGGCGACCAGCCGACGCGCGAAGGCGATCGCGGGAACACGGCGGTAGGTGAACCCCACCATCGACCGGATACCACGGGCACGGGCCCGTTCGGCCGCCACGGCCATCGCCTCGGCTTCGGCCAGGGTGTTGGCGAGCGGCTTCTCGCACAGCACGTGCTTGCCGGCCTCGAGGGCGGCGATCGCGATCTCGGCGTGCGAGTCGCCGGGGGTGCCGATGTCGATCAGGTCGATGTCGTCGCGGGCGATGGCCGCGCGCCAGTCGTCGCCCGAGTCCTCCCACCCCCAGCGCTCGGCTGCGGCGGCGGCCGCATCGGCGCGGCGGCCCACGAGCAGCGCCATGCGCGGGGTGACGGGCAGGTCGAAGAACCTCGGGGCGACCCGGTAGGCCTGGGAATGCGCGGCGCCCATGAAGCCGTGGCCGATCATGGCGATGTTCAGCGTGGGGGAGGTCATCGTCGGTCTCCTTCGTCGAGGGGTGCGGCACGGTCGTCCGCGGCGGTGAGGGGGATCCACACCCGCATCGCGCCCGGGGCGGCGTTGCCCCACGTCGCATACGGGCGCAGGGTCAGTTCTTCGGCCTCGAGGGGGCGTGCGGGTCGGGGCCAGGGCGCGTAGAGCGGCTCTGCCGCATCCCGATCCCGTGAGGCCCCGTTCGCGTGCAACAAGGGACCGAGCGCGGTTCCGTCGGCGGCGCCAGGGCGGATGACGACGGCGGGATCGATCAGGCAGCTCTCGATGTCGGCGGTGTTGTCACGCTGTTCGAGGCAGTACACGACCGGTCCGCGCCGCACGGCCACGGTGCCCCGCATAGCGTCGGCCCGCGGATGCGCGGCGACGATGTCGACGGGCATCTCGAGCGAGAGCTCGATCACGGTTCCGGATGCCACGTCTCCCGCGATCCGCACCCATCCGTCGCGGGCGTCGATGGCGCGCGCGACGCCGTGGACGCGCAGGTCGGCGCGGCGGCACCACTGCGGCATCCGCAGCAGCAGGGTGACGCCGCTCGGCATCTCGTGCACGACGATGCGCACTCGGGAGTCCCGCGGGTAGGCGGTGTCCATGTCGAGCACGACACGGGCGTCGGGGGCGTCGGTGTCGATGCGCGCGCGGGTGTAGTTCGCGATGCGCAGTTCGCCCGGGGCGGCCACGGCGACGAGCGCCTCGATCGAGGCGAAGGTGCGCATGAGGTTCGGTGGGCAGCACGCGCACGCGTACCACGGCAGGCGTCGTGCGGTGGCTTCTTCCTGGCCGGCGACGTGATCGCCGCGCAGCTGCAGGGGGTTGCTGTAGAAGAAGCTCGCGCCGTCGTCGCCGATCCCGGCGGCGACGACGTTGTACAGCGCCGTCTCGACCGGTTCGAGGTAGCGCGAGTCGCCGGTGGCGAGCAGCATCCGCCATCCCCAATGCATCAGCGCGATCCCCGCGCAGGTCTCGGAGTACGAACGGTCGGGCGGCAGCTCGTACGCATCGCCGAACGCCTCATCGCGGTGGCGCGAGCCGGTGCCGCCGGTCAGGTACATCCGGCGCGCGACGAGGTCGTCCCACTGCGCGCGCATGACCGCGAGCAACTCGTCGTCGCCGGTCTCGATCGCGACGTCGGTCGCCCCGGCGTTCAGGTACAGCGCGCGCACCGCGTGCCCGCGCAGCGTCGTCGTCTCACGCACGGGCGCGTCGTCTTGCAGGTAGGCGGCGCCGAACATTCCCGGACCGAGCCATCCGGCCCCGCGGCGGTCGATGAACGCGCGCGCGGTGTCGAGGTGACGTCGATCGCCGGTGAGGCGGTACAACTCGACGAGGGCGTACTCGATCTCGGGATGCCCGGGGTACGCGGACGAGTCCGCGCCGCCGAAGCGCTCAGCGATGTGGCCGGCCAGACGCACCGCCACGGCGAGGAGTCGGTCGTCGCCCATCGCGCGCCGGGCGGCGACGCCGGCCTGGATCAGATGGCCCGCGCAGTACAGCTCGTGGCCGTGGGCGAAGTCGGTCCACGTCGGTGCCGGGGCGTCGTCGCGCTGGAACGCCGAGTTCAGGTACCCGTCGTCGCGCTGCACGCCTTCCAGCAGCGAGACGGTCTCGTCGAAGAAGGCGCGCAGCACCGGGTCGTCGACCCGGCCCAGCTCCCACGCGACCGCTTCGAGCATCTTGTGCACGTCGCTGTCTTGGAAGACCATCCCCCGAAACGGCGCCGCGGAGCGACCCACGAGGCGACGGAGGTTGTCTAGCGCCCCCTCGCGCTCAAGCATCCGGATGCCGTGCCTCAGCGTCACCGCTCCCGTTCGGCGCTGCCATGCTCCCCACGTGCCATCGCCCAGGCGCACCTCGTCGGGACCGAGCGGGCGCAGGCGCGTGCGCCGGGGTGCGACGGGGCCGGGATTCGTCATGCGCGGCCCCCGAGGGCGGCGGCGGATCCCCAGGACTGCAGGCGTGCCCGCACGTCCTCGCGCGTCTCGTCGGCGAGAGCGCGCGCGTAGGCATCGTCGAGCACGCGGTCGAGTCCGACCTCCAGGCGTTCCTCGGCGGAGCGCACGGCGGCCTCGACCATCGCAAGGCTCCGCACGTTCGCGTGCACCTCGCCCGAGGGCACGCGTCCGGTGCGCAGCACCTCGAGGAACTCCGCCAGCGCTCCGCGGATCTCGCGGGGACCGTCGGCGTCGAGGGCCACGGCCTCGCCGTCTGCGGTGATCGGCGCGTTGTCGCCGTCCCACAGGGCGGTCCCGCCGGGGCCGCTGGCCCGCCAGCTGCCGTTCCATGACGTCTCGAGCCCGGGGCTGCACCAACTGCCGGTGTAGACGAATCGCTCGCCGCCGGCGAACTCGAACGTCGCGCTGGCCGCCGCATCTCCCGCGTACCAGCTCCACGCCGGGTTCCAGCTGCGGCAGTCCACGCGCACCGGCTCGGAGTCGATGAGGTAGCGCGCCACGTCGAAGGCGTGGATGGCCATATCGATCAGAAGCGGGTGGGTCATGGCATCCCGGAATCCGCCGAAACGCGGCGCCTTGAAGAACTCCACGCTCAGCAGCCCGGCGCCTCCGATGCCGTCGATCGCCGTGCGGAAGGCCGCGAGCTCGGGATAGTACCGCCGCGACTGGCTCGTCATCAACAACTCGCCCGAGAGCTCCGCCGCCGCCACGAGCGAGAGGGTCTCGGCCACGCTGGGGGCGATGGGCTTCTCGCAGAGCACCGGGAAGCCCGCGAGCAGTGCCGCGGTGTTCACGGCGTGATGCGCTTGCGGAACCGTGACGTCGATCACCGCGTCGGCGCCCGCGCGGGTCGCGACCTCGACGACATCTGTGCCGACCACGACGTCGCCGCCGACGTCGGCCGCCACGCGTTCGGCGTGGGCCAGATCGATGTCGACGAGCCCCACCAGTTCGGCACCCGCGTGCTCGGCGATGGCCTCGAGCCAGGCCCGCCCCATCGCTCCCGCCCCCACCTGCACGAGGCGCACCGTGCGATCGGTCGTCAGGGTGCGGAACCCGCTCATTCCTCGTCGTCCTTGTTGTGCATGGCGCCCTGGTAACCGTGACCGGTGAAGAAGTCGCCGGTGTCGTAACGCAGCAGCACCGGGGTCTCGCGCGAGGGACGGACGGATGCCGCCCACTCGACGCCGTTGGCGATGACGCGCCGCACGTCGCGGTGGTGATAGACGGGGTAGTCCTGGTCGCCGGGGCTGAAGTAGAAGATCTTGCCGTTGCCGCGACGGTAGGTGATGCCGCTGCGGAACACCTCGCCGCCGCTGAAGGTGCTGAGGAAGATGATCTCGTCGGGAGCGGGGACGTCGAAGCGCTCGCCGTACATCTCTTGCTCGGGGATCTCGATCGGGTGCGGCACACCCTGGGCGATGGGGTGGGTGGGGTCGACGGTCCACACGAGCTCGCGATCGTGCTCGCTGCGCCAGCGCAGGGTGCACGAGGTGCCCATGAGCTTGACGAAGATCTTCGACCAGTGCCCCGAGTGCAGCACCACCAGGCCCATCCCGTCGAGGACGTGTCGGTGCACGCGCTCGACGATCTCGTCGGACACCTCGGCGTGCGCGGCGTGGCCCCACCACGTCAGCACGTCGGTCTGCGCCAGCAGCTTTTCGCTCAGCCCGTGCTCGGGATCGTCGAGAAGAGCGGTGGTCACCTCCACACGCTCGCCGAGGTTGTCTTCGATGCCGGAGCGGATGGCGCCGTGCATGCCGTCGGGGTAGATCTCGGCGACGCGGGCGTCGACCTGCTCGTGGCGGTTCTCGCTCCAGACGACGACGCGGAGGGGACGGTCGGGGGTGGGGGACATGCGGGTCTCCATTCGTGGGGTGGGTCCGACGGCCGCAGCGATGCGACCGAGGGGATTACTTGATCGCGCCGCCGAGGGCGCCCGCCGCGATGTAGCGCTGGGCGAGGATGAGCAGCACGGCGGCCGGGAGCGAGGCCAGCACGGCCGTGGCCATGACGGGCCCCCACTGCTGCACGTTCGCGCTGAGGTAGTTGTAGATGCCGAGCGTGATGGGGCGCACGGTCGGCGTGCTGGTGAGCGTGAGGGCGAAGAGGAAGTCGCCCCACGCGCCGAGGAAGGTGAAGAGCCCCGCCGTGACGAGGGCGTTGCGACTGATCGGCACCACGATCGACACGAACGCGCGCAGGTGGGTGGCGCCGTCGACATAGGCGGCTTCGACCAGGCTGTGGGGGATCGAGGTCATGAACGCCCGGATGAGCAGCACCGCGAACGGGATCTGCGCCGCGCTGTCGGCCAGGATCAGGCCCAGGTGGCTGTTGAGCAGACCGATGTCGTTGAACAGCGTGTACAGCGCGTTGGCGATGACGATCGTCGGGATCATCTGCGTGATCAACAGCACGAAGATGAACGGTGTCATGCCGGGGAGCTTGAAGCGGGCCAGACCGTAGGCCGCGGGGGTGGCGATCACGAGCGTGAGTACGACGGTTCCCAGGGCCACGATCAGGCTCGTGACGAAGTTGGGAGCCTGATCGGCCCACGCGGTCTCGTATCCCGCGAACGAGATGTCGATGGGGAGCCAGGTCGTGGACGCCGCCCCCGAGGTGTCTTGCAGGCTGCTGTTGACCATCCAGTAGACCGGGAAGATCATCACGGCGAGGAACAGCACGCCCAGCGCCGTCGACGGCCAGCTGCGGCGGGGGGACCGGGCGGGCCGGTCGGCGAGGAGGATGGTGCGCGTGGTCATTCGTCCACCGGCTTCCGGTTGAGGGAGAGGTAGACCAGGGCGAAGACGAGCGAGACGGCGATGAGGATGTTGCTCACCGCGGCGCCGCCGCCGAACGAGAACTGCACGAAGGACTTCTCGTACGCCCAGGTCGCCAGGGTCTGGGTCGAGTTGGCGGGCCCGCCGCCGGTGAGGCCGAGGATGATGTCGACCACTTTCAGCGTGTAGACGACGCCGAGCACGATCACGACGCTCACGACGGAGCGAATGCTGGGCCAGGTGATGTACCAGAACGCTCGCCACCCGGTGGCGCCGTCGAGCGAGGCCGCCTCGTACAGTTCGTCGGGCACGGCCTGCAGGCCGCTGTAGAGGATCGTGGTGTTGAACGGGATGCCGAGCCAGATGTTCACGCCGATGACCGCGACTAGAGCCAGGCTCGGGCTGACCAGCCACGGCACCGGGGCGATGCCGAAGAGACCGAGGAATTGGTTCAGCGCCCCGCTGTCCTGGTCGAGGATCCACTTCCACACGGCGCTCGAAGCGATGAGCGGCAGCAGCCACGGCAGCAGCAGAAGCGAGCGGAGGAAGCCCGAGAGCGGAAAGTTCCGTTTGAAGAAAAGGGCGAGGGTCAGACCGATGACGAACTGCACCGAGATCGAGCCGACGGTGAACAGGGCCGTGTTCAGCAGTGTCGTGCCGAACAGCGAGCTGCTGAAGACTTCAATGTAGTTGGTCAGGCCCGTCCAGGGGGCCTCCCCGGTGAAGAATGTCGCGGTCGTGTAGTCCTGGAACGACATCACGATGTTCTTCACGATCGGGTAGCCGAAGAACACGCCGACGAACACGACGGCCGGAAGGACGAACAGCCAGGCCGACAGCGAGGTCGCCAGGCGGCGGTTGCGGCGCAGCGACGGGATCGGGCCGGCGGGAAGCCGGGCGGGAACGGTCATCGGTGACCTCCTTTCGTGGGGCGGTGGTCGACGCGGCGCGGGGCCGCGCCGACCACGGCTCCTACTTGTTCTCGGCCTGCGCCTGCGACAGAGCGTCGGCGGGGGATGCCTTGCCGGTGAGGGCGTTCTGCACGGCGGTGTAGATCGCCGTCGCCGCCTTCGGCCAGGCGTCGCCCAGCTCGCCGGTGCGGGCGCGGGCGGTCTGCACGGTCGTCACGAAAGATGCGACCTGGGGGTTCGCGGCGGCCCACTCGGCGCCGGCCTTCTTGTCGGTGGGGACGTTGCCGGTGACCTTGGCGATCGTCTTCTGCATGTCGGGCTCGCCGAGGCACTTCACGAACGCACCGGAGAGCGCCATCTTGTCTTTATCGCCGGTGTTCGGCACGGTGAATGCTTCGCCGCCCAGCGGGGCGATGGTGGTCTGCGACGACGTGCGCGTGGGGATGGGAACGCTGTCGAAGTGCAGTCCGCTCTTCTCGGTGGCCTCGTTCAGCGCCGGCAGCTGCCACGGCCCGTTGATCATCATCGCGGCCTTGCCTGCGACGAACTGGTCCTTCACGTCGGCCTGCGCCCACGACACCGAGCTCTGCGACATCGATCCGTCGTTCTGCAGGTCGACGACGAACTGCAGGGCCTGCGCCGCGTCGGGGGTCGCGATGTCCTTCTCGTCGCCCCCGTTCGACCAGAAGAACGGCAGGAACTGCCAGGTGCCCTCGTAGGTGTTGATGTTGCTCATGGCGAACCCGTAACGACCGGATGCCGAGTCGGTGAGCGCCTTCGCGGCGGCGCGCAGTTCGTCCCAGGTCTTCGGGGGCTCGATGCCCGCGGCGGTGAGCATGTCGGTGTTGTAGTAGAGCGCGATGGAGTTCGTGACGGGCACCAGGCCATACAGTTCGCCGTCATAGGTGCCCGCGTCGATGACGCCCTGCACCGCGTCGCCACCGTCGATGCCGTAGTTCTTCAGCGGCGAGATGGCGCCCGACTTCGCGATCTGCTGGACATCGGGGTTGTCGAGCATCAGCACGTCGGGAAGCGTCTTCGAGGAGGCCTGCTGCAGAACCTTGGCGATGAGGCCGGCGCCGGCGACGTGGTTGATGGTGACGGTGGCGCCCACCTTCTCGGCGCACTCCTGGTAGATCGGGTCGTAGTTGTCCTGGTAGTAGTCCTCGATGGTGAGGTTCTTCGCGTCAGCGCCGCCGGCGGCGGATCCGCTTCCGCCGGAGCAGCCCGCAAGGGTTGCGGCGAGTGCGCCGGCGCCGACGAGGGCGACGGCGAGAGGGGTCTTCTTCACGAGTGAGCTCCTTTGCTACGGGTGGGTCGGCGGGTGCCGGTCAAGCGCTTGACCTCTCACGAAAAGAGGACCGGGCGAGACCGAGGCGGCCGCGTCCGCCGAGCGCTGGCAGACAGTCTGCTGCGCGTCATGGGCTTAGTCAAGCGCTTGACCAAAAGTTGTCGAGGGCTAGTGTGGGGTTCACGCATTCGAGAGGACACCGGCATGGTCACCATGCAGCAGGTCGCTGACCGCGCGGGCGTGTCGATCTCGACGGTGTCCTTCGTCGTCAACGACACGAAACCCGTCACGGCCGAGACGCGCGAGCGCATCCAACGCGCCATCGATGAACTCGGTTATCGGCGCAACGCGCTGGCCCGCGCGCTGGCCTCGCGTCGTTCGCACGTGATCGCGATGATCCACCCGATCATCGACCGCAACCACTACGGTTTTGTCGAAGCGGCCGCGGGGGCGGCGGCCGCCGCCGGCTACAACCTCGTGCTGTGGCCCGTGCACTCCGACGATGAGGCGCGCGAGATCACCTCCCTCACCACGACGGGGGCGGCCGGAGGAGTCCTGCTGCTCGAGGTGCGATACGACGACGCCCGTGTGCGCGCCTTGCAAGAGGCGAACTCGCCGTTCGTCCTGATCGGGCGCACGGGAGAGCTCGAGGGGATGGATTTCGTCGACATCGACTTCGAGAGCACCGTCGCCAATGCCATCGATCTGCTCGCGGGCGAGGGGCATCGGTGCATCGGCCTGGTCGTCGAGGACTTCTCGGCCACCGCCCTGGCCTCCTATGCGCCGCCGTTGCGCGTCGCCGACATCTTCCGAGCAGAGATGTCGCGCCGCGACCTCCATGGCGAGGTGTTCACCGTGCCCCGGGTCCTCGATCCCGATGTGCCGTCCGGGACGCCCGGCGCGGGTATCGTCGCTCAGCTCGCGGCGACGGCGCCCGAGACGACCGCACTCGTCGTCATGCACGCCACCGCATTGTTCGCCATCGTGCACGAGCTTCGTGCCCGCGGGTTGGTCATCCCCCGCGATATGTCGGTGGTGGGCATCGCGGTCGAGTCGGCAGTCACCTCGCTCGTAGATCCCCCGGTCACGACGTTCGAGACGCCATCGCGAGAGATGGGGCGCTTGGCCACCGAGGTGTTGATCGCCCGTATGGCGGGGGCCGAGCCCGGACACGTGCACCGGCTGATCGACTGCGAGGTACGTCCGGGCGCGTCGGTGGCACCGGCGCCGCATGGCCGACGGCGCCTCGACGCAGGCTGACTCAGGCCGGGTCGAGCCGCAGCACGCTCGGCGACTCGCCCACCCGCAGGTCGTCGACGATCCGGATCGTGCGCGCCACGTCGTCGACGGCGCCGATGATGGTGCCGAAGCGCTCGCGGTCGGAGCAGACCGCGGTGACCGTGACGAAGTGCGTGCCGGCGTCCCACGTGTACGTGGCGAACGGCGGCGTCTTCGGGTCCGTCGGCAGGGGCATGGCGAGCTTCTCGCCCACGCCCAGGTACGGGTTGCGGAAGGACTCGGTGTCGTCGTACTCCATCGGCATCATCGCGCGCGCCGTGCGGAGCTGCGGCGTCGCCTCTTGCAGCTGCGCCATGACGACGAGTAGCTCCGGGTCGCTCTTCCATACCCACACGAGCACGCGCCCGGCCGCGCGGCGCATGAGCAGGGGAGCGGCCTGGCTGAGGATCCACGCGAATGCGCCCCCACCGGGGCGAGGCGTCGAGCCCGCGGCGCTGTTGGCCTGGCTCAGCAGCATACCGATGGCCGCTTTGCGGTGGCGGCGGCCACGGAAGCCGAGGGAGCCCGTCATGGGCACCCAGCGGTCGGCGGGAGCGTCGGCCTGCAGTCGGGACATGGGTCCAGCCTAGAACCCCGACCTTCTTGCCATTTGATGAAAACTACGTTTCACTAGGCGGCATGTCTGATGCATCCACGCGCACCGTCGACCGAGCGCTGATGCTGCTCGCCGCGGTCTGCGACGAGGGCCCGCTGACCCTGGCGGACGCCGCGCGCGCGGTCGGACTCTCGGCGAGTACAGCGCTCCGCCTGCTGCGCACGCTCGAAGCGCAGGAGTTCGTCCGGCGCGTCGACGACGGCCGTTACGCGGCCGGCGCGCGGATGGTGCAACTCGGCGCCCGGGCGCTGTCGAACGACGCGCTCGTCTCTCTCGCCGAACCCGCACTCGCCCGCGTGGTCGCGCAGACGGGGGAGTCGAGCTACCTCGCCGTCCGCGGCGCGGGAGAGACCGCGCTGTACATCGCGATCGTGGAGGGAACCCACTCCATCCGCCACACGAGTTGGGTCGGGCGCACCATTCCCTTGGACGGCTCCGCCGCGGGGGCGGTGCTGGCCGGCGCGACCACCGCGGACGGCTACGTCGTCGTCACCCAGGGGGTGGAAGACGACGTCACCGCCATCGCCGCTCCCGTCGTCGTCGGCGGGCGGGTGGTGGCATCCCTCTCCGTCGTCGTCCCCAGCTACCGCACCACCGAAACCAAGACCGCCGAGTTCGGGCGCATCCTCTCCGCCGAGAGCCGCACGATCGGGGCGTCTTCCCCTCGAGAAGGAGACATTGCGCCATGACCGGAACACGCGAGATCCGCGCCCCGCGAGGAAAGTCGCTGACAGCCAAGAGCTGGCAGACCGAGGCCCCGCTGCGGATGCTCATGAACAACCTCGACCCCGAGGTCGCGGAACGGCCCGAAGACCTCATCGTCTACGGCGGCACGGGAAAGGCCGCCCGCAACTGGGCGAGCTACGACGCGATCGTCGCGACGCTCGCCGACCTCGACGACGACGAGACGCTGCTGGTGCAGTCGGGCAAGCCCGTGGGCGTGTTCCGCACGAACGTGTGGGCACCGCGCGTGCTTCTGGCCAACTCCAACCTCGTCGGCGACTGGGCGACCTGGCCCGAGTTCCGCCGCCTCGAGGCCGAGGGGCTGATGATGTACGGCCAGATGACGGCCGGCTCGTGGATCTACATCGGCACGCAGGGCATCCTGCAGGGTACCTACGAGACGTTCGCGGCCGTGGCGCGCAAGCGCTTCGGCGGCACGCTCACGGGGACCCTCACCGTCACGGGCGGCTGCGGCGGCATGGGCGGCGCCCAGCCCCTCTCGGTCACGCTCAACGGCGGTGTCGTGCTCATCGTCGACGTCGATGAGACGCGCCTGCGCCGCCGCCAGGGCAAGCGTTACCTCGACGAGGTCACCACCGACCTCGACGACGCCCTCGAGCGCGTGCTCGCAGCTAAGGCCGAGGGGCGCGCCCTGTCGGTCGGTCTCGTCGGCAACAGCGCCGAGGTGCTGCCCGAACTGCTGCGCCGCGAGGTGCCCGTCGACATCGTCACCGACCAGACCTCGGCCCACGACCCGCTGGCCTACCTTCCCGCGGGCATCGCGTTCGAGGACTGGCGCACCGAGTCGGCCCGCGACCCCGAGGGCTTCACGATCCGCTCGCGCGAGTCGATGGCCCGCCACGTCGAGGCGATGGTGGAGTTCCAGAAGCGCGGCGCCGAAGTTTTCGACTACGGCAACTCGATCCGCGACGAGGCACGCCAGGGCGGCTACGCCGACGCGTTCGCGTTCCCCGGCTTCGTTCCGGCGTACATCCGGCCGCTCTTCTGCGAGGGCCTCGGCCCGTTCCGCTGGGTGGCGCTGTCGGGCGACCCGGCCGACATCGCCGTGACCGACCAGGCGATCCTCGAGCTCTTCCCCGAGAACGAGGGCCTCAAGCGCTGGATCACCGCCGCGCAGGAGCACGTCGAGTTCGAGGGTCTTCCGGCCCGCATCTGCTGGCTGGGCTATGGCGATCGCGCCAAGGCCGCCGTCCGCTTCAACGAGCTCGTCGCCGAGGGCAAGATCTCCGCGCCCATCGTGATCGGCCGCGACCACCTCGACTCGGGCTCGGTGGCCTCGCCGTACCGCGAGACCGAGGCCATGGCCGACGGATCGGATGCCATCGCCGACTGGCCGATCCTGAACGCGCTCATCAACACGGCATCCGGTGCCACCTGGGTGTCGCTGCACCACGGCGGCGGCGTCGGCATCGGCCGCTCCATCCACGCGGGGCAGGTCTCGGTCGCCGACGGTACGCCGCTCGCCGCCGAGAAGCTTCAGCGCCTGCTGACGAACGACCCCGGCATGGGCGTCATCCGTCACGTGGATGCCGGATACGACCGCGCCGTGGAGGTCGCCCGCGAGCGCGGCGTGCGTGTGCCGATGCTGGATGCCGAGAACGTCGAGGCCTGAGATGAGCCAGGAGGAGGTGGTCTTCGGACTCGGCTCGACCCCCATCGACGAGCTCGTCGCCGTCGCTCACGGAGCACCCCTGCGAGTTGCACCCGAAGCGCTCGCCGCGGTCGAGCGGACGAACCTCCTCCTGGCCGGTCTCGCCGCCTCGGGGCAGCAGATCTACGGTCTCACCACGGGCGTCGGCGACCTCTACAAGGTCGCCGGTGTCCAGCCCGACGTCGCCGATGTGCAACTCGGGATGCTGCGCAGTCACGCGAGCGGCGTCGGCACCCCGCACGACGAGCCGGCGACGCGCGCCATCGTCGCGGCGATCGTGCGGGCGCTGTCGCGCGGGCACAGCGGCATCCGTCCCGTGCTCGTGACGACCCTCGTCGAGATGCTGAATCGCGGGGTCACCCCCGTCGCCCCGTCGCAGGGCTCGGTCGGCTACCTCACCGCGACCGCCCACATCGGCCTGGTCGCCTTCGGCGAGGGTGAGGCGTGGTTCGCGGGGGAGCGGCTCCCCGCCGCCACGGCCCTTGAGCGCGCCGGCATCGCGCCGCTGGTCCCGGCTGCCCGCGAGGGGCACGCGATCATCAGCGGCACGTACGAGATCACCGGCATCGGCGCCCTTGCCGTGGCCGGGGCACGCGCTCTCGTCGACGTGGCCGACCTCGCGGGCGCCATGTCGCTCGAGGCCCTGCGGGGCAACACCCGCGGTTACGACCCGCGCCTGCAGGCTCTGCGCCCGCACCCCGGGCAGATCGAGACGGCCCGCCGCCTGAACGCCCTGCTCGAGGACAGTGAGATCCTCGCCGCGCATCGCGACCACCGCCTGCAGGACGCGCTGAGTCTGCGCTGCATCCCGCAGGTGCACGGCTCGGTGCGCGACGCGCTCGCCTACGTCGAGGCGGCGGTGCAGACCGAGATCGACGCCGTCACCGACAATCCCGTCTTCATCGTCGAGGACGACGAGCTCATCGCCCTCCCCGGCGGCAACGGCCACGGCGCCCCGGTCGCGCTGGCGCTGGACACCCTCGCGATCGCCGTCGCCGAGGTCAGCACGATGTCGCAGGCCCGCGCCGACCGCCTCACGCACGCCGCCCTCAGCGGACTGCCCGCGTTCCTGGCATCCGGTGCCCCCGGCATGTCGGGCTTCATGATCCCGCCGTACGTCTCGGCCGCGCTCGCCGGCGAGAATCGCGCGCTCGCCGCCCCGGCGTCGGTGCACACCGTGCCGACGTGCGCCGGGCAGGAGGACCACGTCAGCATGGGCACGACCGCGGCGATCCAGGCGCGCCAGGCCGTGACGAACGCGGAGCGCATCGTCGCGATCGAGTTGCTGTGCGCGGCCGAGGCGCTGGACCTTCACGCGCCCCTCGCGGCGGGCGCGGGAACCGGTCGCGCGCACGCCGCGATCCGGGAGCGCGTCGCCCGGCGCGACACCGATCGGATCATGGCGCCCGACATCGATGCGGTGACGGCCCTCGTCACCGACGGCACGTTGAGCCGGGTCGTCGCTGACGTCACCACCGCCCACGAAGGAGCCCCCCGTGTCGACTGACACCCCCCGCCCGCTCGACGGCGTCCGCGTTCTCGACCTCTCCCGCGTCCTCGCGGGTCCCCTCTGCGCGTCGATGCTCGCCGACCTCGGCGCGACCGTCACGAAGATCGAGGTGCCCGGCCGCGGCGACGACTCCCGGCACTTCACTCCGCACATCGGCGGCGAGAGCAGTTACTTCATGCTGGTGAACCGCGGCAAGCGCTCGATGGCCCTCGACCTGAAGTCCGACGAGGGTCGTGCGCTGCTGCACCGCCTGATCGCCGACGCCGACGTGCTGGTCGAGAACTTCCGCCCCGGCGTCACCGCCCGTCTCGGCATCGACTGGGAGAACGTCCGCGAGATCAATCCGCGGCTGGTCTACGTCAGCATCTCCGGCTTCGGGCAGACCGGACCCCTGTCGCACCGCCCCGCGTACGACCACATCGTGCAGGCGATGGGCGGCATCATGTCGGCCACCGGGTGGGCCGACGGCCCACCGACCCGCGTCGGCGACGCGGTGGGCGACGTGGTCGCCGGGATGTACGGCGCGTTCGGCGCGCTCGCCGCGCTGCTGCAGCGTGCGCAGACCGGCGTCGGCCAGCACGTCGACGTCGCGATGCTCGACGCGATGTTCTCGCTGCAGATGGTGGCGCTGTCGCAGGTGCTCGCGGGGGCCCCGGCTCCCACGCGTCTCGGAAACGCCCACCCGATCAGCGCCCCGATGGACGCCTACGCCTGCGGCGACGGGCACATCGTCATCGCCGTCGCGAACGACGCGCTGTTCGTGCGCCTGTCGAACGCCCTCGGTCGCGCCGAGATGCTCGACGATCCGCGCTTCGCGACCGACCCCGCGCGCCTCGCGCACCAGGACGACCTGCGCGCCGAGATCGAGGCGTGGACCACGGCCCGCACGGTCGACGAGGCGGTCGCAGCGCTCGAGGCGGCGGGCGTTCCCGCGGCCCCCATCTGGGACGTCGCCCAGCTCGCCGACAGCGATCACGCCCGCGCCCGCGGTCTCGTGCGCAGCGTCGAGCACCCCGTCGCCGGTTCGGTGCCGCTCGTGCCGCAGCCGGTGCGCTTCAGCGGGACGGATGCCGCCGCCCAGGCGCCCGCGCCGACCCTCGGGCAACACACCGACGACGTCCTCACCGACGACCTCGGACTCGACGACGACGAGATCGCGCGTCTGCGCGCGGCGGGGGTGGTCGCGTGAGCCGCGGTCCGGTCGCCGTCCTCGGGGCCGGCACGACGGGGGCCGGGATCGCCGCCGTGCTCGCTGCGCACGGTCACGACGTGCGGCTGTACTCGCGCACGGCCTCGACCCTCGAAGCGGCGCGTGAGCTGGTCGTGGCGCACGATGCCGACGCGGGCGAGCGCCTCACGACGACCACCGACCTCGACGAGGCGGCGCGCGGCGTGGCGCTCGTCATCGAGAGCGTCGCCGAAGACCTCGCCCTCAAGCGCGAGATCTTCGCGCGGATCGAGCCGCTCGTGGCGGACGACGCGGTGCTGACCACCAACACCTCCAGCGTGCGCATCACCGAGATCGCCGAGGCGCTCGCCGACCCGACGCGGCTCATCGGTCTGCACTGGTTCAACCCGCCCACGGTCATGCCGCTCATCGAGATCGTGCGGGGCGAGCGCACTGCCGACGTCACGGTCGCGACCGCGCAGCAGCTCTGCGCCGAGATCGGCCGCGAGAGCATCGTCGTCGACCGCGATGTGCCGGGCTTCGTCGTCAACCGCCTGCAGTACGCGCTCCTGCGCGAGGCCATCGCGCTCGTCGAGGGCGAGATCGCCACCGTCGCCGACGTCGACCGCGCCGTGTCCACGACCCTGGCCCCGCGCTGGTCGTCGCTGGGTCCGCTCGGCCTGATGGACCTCGCCGGCCTCGACGTGGTCGAGAAGGTCTCCGCCATCGTGATGTCCGACCTGGATGCCGCGGGCGGGGTGCCCCGCACGGTCGCCGACCTGGTGGCTGAGGGGCATCTCGGCGCGAAGAGCGGTCGGGGCTTCTACCCGTGGTCGACCGCCGACGCCGACCGCGCCCGCGCGGACCGTGACGATCTCGTACGCCTCATCACGGAGCAGAAGCGATGAGCGGGGTGCGCGAGAGCGTCGACGGCGCCGTCGCAACGCTCACGATCGACCGTGCCCACAAGCGCAACGCGCTCGATGCCGAGACCCTCGGCGCCCTGGTCGCCGCCCTGCACCGCCTCGACGACGACGCCTCCGTGCGCGCGATCGTGATCGCGGGCGACGAGCGCGCGTTCGCCGCCGGAGCCGACCTCGGCGACCTCGGCTCGGCCGGGGCCGTGGAGCTGTACCGCAGCGGATTCAGCGAGCACTGGGATGCCGTTGCAGCGATCCGCACGCCCCTCGTCGCCGCCGTGCGCGGATACGCCCTCGGCGGCGGACTCGAGCTCGCCCTCGCGTGCGACGTCGTCGTGATCGCCGAGGACGCCGTGCTGGGCTTTCCCGAGGTGCGCCTCGGCATCCTTCCCGGCGCGGGCGGCACGCAGCGGCTGTTGCGCGCGGTCGGCAAGGCCGTCGCCCTCGACCTGCTACTCACCGCTCGCCGTATCGATGGCACCGAAGCCGCCCGGCTCGGCATCGCGAGCCGGGTCGTCGCCTCGGCCGAGGTCGAGGAGACCGCCCACGCCGCCGCCGCCGACATCGCGCAGGGCGCGCCGGTGGCGGCCGCCATGATCAAGAGCGCCGTGCTCGCCGGCTTCGAGATGCCGCTCGGCGCGGCCGTCGCGCACGAGCGCGCCCTCTCGGCACTGATCGCCGCGAGCCACGACCGCGCCGAGGGCATGCGCGCCTTCCGCGCCCGCGAGACCCCCACCTTCGAAGGACGCTGACATGACCCCCGTCACCTCCCTCCTCGACGCGATCTCCGGCATCGGCCGCGAACCGCGCAGCGGTGGCTACGCCCGCCCGGTCTTCTCGACCGCCGAGCGCGACCTGCGCGCGTGGTTCGTCGGCGAGGCCGAGGCGCGCGGGCTCGACGTCGAGATCGACCGCAACGGCATCCTGTGGGCCTGGTGGGGGATGCCGGGCCCCGGCGCCGTCGTCACCGGCAGCCACCTCGACTCGGTGCCCGGCGGCGGGGCGTTCGACGGGCCTCTGGGCGTCGCCGCCGCGCTCGCCGCGGTCGACGTGCTGCGCGACCGCGGATTCACCCCCGCGAAGCCGCTGGCAATCGCGGTGTTCCCCGAGGAGGAGGGCTCGCGCTTCGGCGTCGCGTGCCTCGGCTCGCGGCTGCTCACCGGCGCGCTCTCGCCCGACGCCGCGCGCCGGCTCACCGACCGCGAGGGCGACACGCTCGCCGATGTCTTCGCGGCGGGCGGGATCGACCCGGCCGGGATCGGCCCCGACCCCGAGACGCTCGCGCGCATCGGCGTCTTCGTGGAGCTGCACGTCGAGCAGGGGCGCGGCCTCATCGACCTCGACCGTCCCTTCGCCGTCGCGGAGTCGATCCTCGGCCACGGCCGGTTCAAGGTGACGGTGCGCGGCGAGGGCAACCACGCCGGCACGACGCTCATGGCCGACCGCCGCGACCCCCTGGTCGCCGCGGCCGCCATGGTGGGCCGCATCGCCGAGTTGGCTGGCGCCGTCGACGACGCCCGCGCGACCGTGGGCCGCTTCGAGCCCGTTCCCGGCGGCACGAATGTCATCGCGTCGTCGGTGGACTTCTGGATCGACGCGCGGCATCCCGACGACGACGTCACCCGGCGCCTGATCGCCGACATCGACCGCATGTGCGGCGGCGTCGCGGCGGCGCAGGGCTGCGAGGCGGTGCTCGTCGAGGAGTCGTGGAGCCCCACGGTCGGCTTCGACCCCGCCCTCGCGCGGCGCATCGGCTCCGCCCTCGCCGACGCCCCGTACCTGCGCACCGGCGCCGGCCACGACGCCGGCATCCTCGCCAGCGTCGTCCCCACCGGCATGCTGTTCGTGCGCAACCCCTCGGGCATCTCGCACTCGCCCGAGGAGCACGTCGTCGACGCCGATGCCGACGCCTCGGCCGCGGCCCTCGCCGACGTCCTGCAGGACCTGCTGTCGTGACGCGCTTCTGGGCGCCGCGGGCGTGGATCGGCGACGCCGTGGCGAACGGCGTGCGGATCACGGCATCCGGGGGTCTCATCGCCTCGGTCGAGACGGAGACGATCCCGGATGCCACCGACCACCGCCTCGACGGTCTCGTGCTGCCGGGCGCGGTCAACGCCCACTCGCACGCGTTCCACCGGCTGCTGCGCGGCCGCACCCACGGTGACGGCGGCAGCTTCTGGACCTGGCGCGAGCTGATGTACCGCGAGGCCGGTCGCCTCGACTCCGCGTCGTACGAACGCGTCGCCACGGCGGTCTACGCCGAGATGGTGGCCGCCGGGTGGACCGCGGTCGCGGAGTTCCACTACGTCCACCACGCGCCCGACGCCCAGTCCTACGACCCGCCGCACGCGATGGAGCGCGCGCTCGCGCGTGCGGCGCGGGCGGCCGGCATCCGGCTCACCCTGCTCGACACCTGCTACCTCTCCAGCGGTTTCGGGCAGCCCCTCGAACCCGCGCAGCGGCGCTTCGGCGACGCGGATGCCGGAGCTTGGCTCGCACGCCTCTCGGCGCTGCGCGAGGTCTTCGCCGACGAGCACCCCGAGGTCGTGGTCGGCGGGGCCGTGCACTCGGTGCGCGCGGTGCCCGTGGACGCCCTCGAGCGCATCGGCGCCGAGCTGGATCCGGCGATCCCGCTGCACGTGCACCTCTCGGAGCAGCCCGCCGAGAACGCCGCGTGCCTCGAGGCAACGGGGCTGACGCCCACCGCGCTCCTCGCGCGCAGTGGGCTCGTCTCGGAGCGGCTCTCGGCCGTCCACGCCACCCACCTCACCGACGACGACATCGCGGCACTCGGGGCCGCGGCAGCGACGATCGTGATGTGTCCCACGACCGAGGCCGACCTCGGCGACGGCGTCGGCCCCGCCCGCCGCCTCGCCGACGCGGGAGCCCGGATCGCCCTCGGTACCGATCAGCACGCCGTGGTCGACCCGCTGCTGGAGGCCCGCGCGCTCGAGCACGGGGAGCGCCTGGCGTCCGGGCGTCGCGGACGCTTCTCTCCCGCCGAACTCGTCGCCGCGCTCACCCGGGGCGGCGCCACAGCCGTGGGGCGCCCGGTCGGGCGGATCGCGGTGGGGGAGCCCTGCGACTTCCTCGTCGTCGACGAGAACAGCGCCCGCACCGCGGGCAGCGACCCGGGCCAGCTCGTGCTCACCGCCACCGCGCATGACGTCGCGCGTGTGATCATCGGGGGACGCGAGCGCGCGGCCGGCGGCGCGCACACCGATCTCGGACCCGTCGGCGACCTGCTCGGAAAGGCGGTGCTCGCGTGAGTACGACCCTCATCACCCGCATCGGCGAGCTGATGACCGTCGACGACGAACAGCGCATCCTGCGCGACGCCGCCGTCGTGATCGACGGCGACCGCATCGCGTGGATCGGCACGGCGTCCGAGGCGCCGGCCGCCGACGAGCGGGTGGATGCCGACGGCCGCGCACTCCTTCCCGGTTGGGTCGACTCGCACACCCACCTCGTCTTCGACGGCGACCGCACGGCCGAGTTCGAGGCCCGCATGGCGGGGCAGAGCTACGCCGCGGGCGGGATCGCGGTGACCCGAGATGCCACGCGCACCGCCTCCGACGAGCGTCTCGCCGCGCTCGTCGCCGCCCGCGTCCGCGAGGCCCGCGCGCAGGGGACCACTTGGGTCGAGACCAAGACCGGCTACGGCCTCGACACCCCGAGCGAGCAGCGCAGCGCCCGGATCGCGGCAGAGGGCGTCGACGACGCCACCTTCCTGGGTGCCCACCTCGTTCCGGCCGGCGTCGATCCCGACGAGTACGTCCGGGAGGTGTGCGGGCCCATGCTCGATGCCGTTCGCCCGTTCGTCTCGTGGGCCGATGTGTTCTGCGAGCGCGGGGCGTTCACGCCCGAGCAATCGCGCGAGGCGCTGCTCGCGGCCCGCGCCGCGGGGCTCGGGCTGCGCGTGCACGGCAATCAGCTCGGGCACGGCGAGGGGATCCGGCTGGCGGTCGAGCTGGGTGCGGCGAGCGTCGACCACTGCAACTACGTCTCGGATGCCGACCTCGACGCGCTCGCGAGCGGCTCCACCGTCGCGACGGTTCTTCCCGCGTGCGACCTGTCCACCCGGGCGCCGCTCGCGCCCGCTCGGCGCCTGCTCGACGCGGGTGTCGAGGTCGCGATCGCCTCGAACTGCAATCCGGGCACCTCTTACACCAGCTCGATGCCGTTCTGCGTCGCGACTGCCGTGCTGCAGATGGGACTCAGCGTCGCCGAGGCGGTGCGCGCGGCCACCCGCGGCGGGGCGATCGCGCTCGGGCGCGACTCCGGCCCGGGCGCGGTGGGATCCATCGCGGTGGGCCACCGCGCCGACCTCCACCTGCTTGAAGCTCCCTCGGCGACGCACCTGGCGTACCGGCCCGGGATGCCGCTGACGGCGGGTGTGTGGAAGGACGGGCGCCGTGTGGCGGCGCCGCTCGTCGCGCGCTGACCCCGCCTTCGTGCGCGGTGGCGCCGGTGGCGCACCGACCTTCTGCGCGCCGGCGCTCGCCGGCATCCGACTCCCGACTACCGAGATCCTGGCCGGGGACCTGCCGATGTCGGAGGTCCGTGCCAGGCTGAGGAAGCGGTCATGGCGACCGTGCCTCGCTCACCCCCGGAGGAACCCGTGCTCGGCAAACTCCTGATCCGCTACCTCGCCCCGTACCGCTGGTGGCTGGTCGCGCTGCTGGTCTTCCAGTTCGCGGCGGCCATGGCATCCCTGTATCTGCCGCGCCTGAACGCCGACATCATCGATCAGGGCGTCGCGCGCGGCGACACGGGCTACATCTGGTCGCGCGGCCTCATCATGCTCGTCATCTCGCTCGGGCAGATCACGGCGTCGATCATCGCGACCTACTTCGCCGCGCGTGCCGCCATGGCCGCGGGGCGCGACATCCGCCGTGACGTCTTCGTGAAAGTGAGCGGGTTCAGCGAGCGCGAACTGTCGCAGTTCGGGGCGGGGTCGCTCATCACCCGCAACACCAATGACGTGCAGCAGGTGCAGATGCTCGCGATGATGGGCGCGACCATGCTGGTCAGCGCGCCGCTGCTGGCCATCGGCGGCATCTTCATGGCGTTGCAGCAAGACGTGGGGCTCAGCTGGCTGATCGGTGTGTCGGTGCCGGCGTTGCTGATTGCCGCCGGCCTCATCATCGCGCGCATGGTGCCGCTGTTCCGCAGCTACCAGTCCAAGCTCGACGCGGTGAACCGCATCATGCGGGAGCAGCTCACCGGCGTCCGTGTCGTGCGGGCGTTCGTCCGCGAGCGCATCGAGGAAGAACGCTTCCGCGAGGCCAACACCGACATCATGATCGTGGGGCGCAAGGTCGGTTCCCTCTTCGTGCTCCTGTTCCCGCTTGCCATGCTCGTCCTCAACGTCACCGTGGTCGGGGTCATCTGGTTCGGTGGCATCCAGGTCGACAGCGGTGCCGTCGAGATCGGCACACTGTTCGCGTTCATGCAATACGTCGCTCAGATCCTCATGGGGGTGCTGATGGCGAGCTTCATGACGGTCATGATCCCGCGTGCCGCCGTCTCGGCCGAGCGCATAGCCGAAGTGCTCGACAGTCACTCCAGCCTCGAGCGTCCGGCCGATCCCGTCGCGGACTTCCCCGAGCCGGGTGCCGTCGTTTTCGACGACGTCGCGTTCGCCTACCCGGGCGCCGAGGCGCCGGTCGTCTCCGGTGTCAGCTTCACCGCCCGGCCCGGCGAGACGGTCGCCGTCGTCGGCTCGACCGGGTCGGGCAAGACCACGCTCGTCTCGCTCATCCCGCGGCTGTTCGACGTCACGGCGGGTGCCGTGCGCGTGGGCGGGGTCGATGTGCGCGAGGCCGACCTCGACGTGCTCTGGAAGAGCATCGGGCTGGTCCCGCAGCGTCCGTTCCTGTTCAGCGGGACCGTGGCATCCAATCTGCGCTTCGGACGCGAGGACGCGACCGACGACGAACTCTGGCGGGCCCTCGACATCGCCCAGGGGCGCGACTTCGTCGAGGCCATGGACGGAGGTCTCGAGGGCCGCATCGCCCAGGGGGGTACGAATGTCTCCGGCGGGCAGCGTCAGCGTCTGGCCATCGCCCGGGCGATCGTGCACCGCCCCGCCGTCCTCGTCTTCGACGACTCGTTCTCTGCGCTCGACCTGAGTACCGATGCCCGCCTGCGTCAGGCCCTGTGGGACGAACTCCCCGACGTGACCAAGATCGTCGTGGCCCAACGTGTTTCGACCATCACCGGAGCCGATCGCATCGTGGTGCTGGAGGACGGCCGCATGGTCGGCCTCGGTACCCACGAGGAGCTCCTGCAGATCAGCGCGACGTATCGCGAGATCGTCGAGTCGCAGCTGGGGGTGGAGGCATGAGCACTCGCGACGCCCTGACCGAGGAAGAGCGCGCCGAGCTCGAGCTCGCCGAACAGGCGCGCCGGAACTCCGGCGACTGGGACAGCGTCGCGCCCGGCAAGGCCGCGAACTTCGGGCCGAGCTTCCGCCGCCTGATCGGCCTTCTCCGCCCGCACGCCGTCGCGTTCGCGTTCGTCTCCCTGCTCGGAGCCGTCGGGGTCGTGTTGGCGGTCCTCGCGCCGCGCGTCCTGGGCGACGCCACGAACATCATCTTCGAGGGTGTCGTCTCGGCGGGGCTCGCCCAGCAGTTCCCCGCCGGCACTTCGCAGGCCGACGTCGTCGCGGCTCTGCGGGCCTCCGGCCAGAACGACTTCGCCAACATCGTCGGCGCGATGGACACCTTTCAGGTCGGTGCCGGGGTCGACTTCGACGCGCTGCGCGTCGTCGTCGTCACGGTGCTGGCGATCTACGTCGGCTCGTCCCTGCTGTCGTGGATACAGGGCTACGTCATCAACGTCATCATGGTGCGCACCATGTGGCGTCTGCGCGAAGACGTCGAGGCGAAGATCAACCGCCTGCCGCTGTCGTACTTCGACAAGGTGCAACGCGGAGAACTGATCTCGCGTGTGACCAATGACATCGACAACATCACGCAGACGATGCAGCAGTCGCTCTCGAGCGCCCTCACCTCGGTGCTGTCCGTCGTGGGCGTGCTCATCATGATGTTCACCATCTCGTGGCAGCTCGCGCTCGTCGCCCTCGTCTCGCTGCCGCTGATGGCCATCATCTTCGGCGTGATCGGGCCGAATTCGCAGAAGGCCTTCGGCGAGCAGTGGAAGAAGGTCGGACGCCTCAACGCCCGCGTCGAGGAGTCGTTCTCGGGGCACGCGCTGGTCAAGGTCTACGGCCGCGAGAAGGACGCCCGCGAGAAGTTCGAGGCCGAGAACGAGGAGCTGTACCGCGCCAGTTTCACGGCCCAGTTCCTCTCCGGCATGATCATGCCCGGCATGATGTTCGTCGGGAACCTCACCTACGTCGGCATCGCGGTGCTCGGCGGACTCATGGTGGCGGGCGGCCAGATCCGCCTCGGTGACGTCCAGGCCTTCATCCAGTACTCGCAGCAGTTCACGCAGCCGCTGTCGCAACTGGGCGGCATGGCGGCCGTGGTGCAGTCGGGGACGGCCTCGGCGGAGCGCGTCTTCGCGCTCCTCGACGCCGACGAGCAGGAGCCCGACGCCGTCGACGCACCCGAGCCCGTCGACGGTCGCGGCGTGATCTCGTTCGAGCACGTGGCCTTCGCGTACGCGCCGGAGCGCCCGCTCATCACCGACCTGTCGTTCCGCGTCGAACCCGGGCAGACGGTCGCCATCGTGGGTCCGACGGGCGCGGGCAAGACCACGCTGGTCAACCTCATCATGCGGTTCTACGAGCTCGACGGCGGACGGATCCTGCTCGACGGCCAGAACATCGCCGACCTCCGCCGCGACGACGTGCGCTCGCGCACGGGCATGGTGCTGCAGGACCCGTGGCTGTTCGCCGGCACGATCCGCGACAACATCCGGTACGGCCGTCAGAGTGCGACGGACGACGAGATCATCGCGGCAGCGGTCGCCACGCGGGTCGACCAGTTCGTGCACTCGTTGCCCGACGGGTACGACACCGTGCTCGATGAGGACGCGGCGAACGTCTCGGCGGGCGAGAAGCAGCTCATCACGATCGCGCGCGCGTTCGTCGCCCGCCCCTCCGTCCTCATCCTCGACGAGGCGACGTCATCGGTCGACACCCGCACCGAGCTGCTGCTGCAGCAGGCCATGGCGGCGCTGCGCGAGGGACGCACCTCGTTCGTCATCGCGCACCGTCTCTCCACGATCCGCGACGCCGACCTCATCCTCGTGATGGAGCACGGCGACATCGTCGAGCAGGGTACGCACGACGAGCTCATCGCGCGGCACGGGGCCTATTGGCGGCTGTACCGGTCGCAGTTCCAGAACGCGGCGTCCAATACGGACACGACCACGGCACCCGGGAGCGAGGCCGTTCCAGCACGCGACGACAGCGCGGTGGTCACGGCCCTCGTCTCCGCTGCGCCGGAGGTCGCCGCGCCCGCGGGGACTGACGGTCCGCCGCGCGCCGCCCACGGCTCGCCGGTGCCCGACCCGCGCCCCGGCGGCGACGACTGACCGCAGCACCCGGGTGGCGCCCGTCCGCGGCGCGGCAGCGCCCCGCGTCAACCCGGCGGCGCGGGCAGCGCCCGTCCGCGGTGCGTTCGCGCCACCCCGGGTGGCGCCCCGGGGGCGAAAATGCCCCTCCGGTACAGTGGACGGGCGCATCGACCTCCCGCGCGACCCGTTCCGCCGCATAGATAGGCCTCACCACCCGTGACCACTCCTGCGACGCCCTCCGACTCGACGCCCGCCGACCCCCTCCCTGCTGGGACGACGCCGGACGCCCCCACCGACCGTCCGCTGACGGTGCTCATCGGTGCCGACACCTTCCTGCCGCACGTCAACGGCGCCGCCCGCTTCGCCGAGCGCCTCGCGGCCGGTCTGGTCGCTCGCGGACACCACGTCCACGTGGCCGCTCCGAGCGTCGGTCACGGCAACGCCGGCCGGTTCACCGAGGTGATCGAGGGCGAGCCGATGACGATGCACCGCCTTCCGGCGTGGCGGTTCCTGCCGCACGACTGGATCACGTTCGTCCTGCCATGGATGTCGAAGCATTACGCGCGCAGGGTTCTCGACGAGGTCAAGCCCGATGTCGTCCACATCCAGTCGCACATCGTGATCGGGCGTGGGCTCGCGCGCGAAGCGCGTAAGCGCGGCATCCCGGTCGTCGCGACCAACCACGTCATGGCCGAGAACATCCTCGACTTCACGACCCTGCCCGACTTCCTCGACCGCATCTTCGTGAAGCTCGCCTGGGCCGACGCCGCCCGGACGTTCGCGCTGACCCGTGCGGTGACGACGCCCACCCGACGGGCCGCCGACTTCCTGGAGTCGACGATCGGCATCACGGGCGTCATCCCCATCTCCTGTGGGATCGACCGGTCGAACTACACGCCCGATCTGGAGCCGCGCGACGCGAATCGCATCCTGTTCGTCGGTCGCCTCACCACCGAGAAGGGCATCGACGTGGTGCTGCGTGCCCTGGCCCTGCTCGACCCGGAGCTGGATGCCACGTTCGACATCGTCGGAGGGGGCGACCAGCGCCGCAACCTCGAGCAGCTCGCCGAGCAGCTGGGCGTCGCGAGCCGGGTGCGGTTCCACGGGCACACGTCCGAAGAGGAGTTGCGCGCGCTCTACACGCACGCGAGCGTCTTCGCCATCGCCTCCATCGCGGAACTGCAGTCGATTGCGACGATGGAGGCCATGGCGTCCGGTCTGCCCGTGGTCGCCGCCGATGCAGTCGCGCTGCCGCACCTCGTCCACGACGGCGAGAACGGCTACCTGTTCCAGCCCGGCAACGCCGAGGAGCTGGCGGCGCGCCTGACCGACGTGCTCACGGCTACGCCCGAGGAGCGCCGGCGTATGCAGCAGGCCTCGCTCGACGGCGTCATCGTGCATGACATCGGACGCACGCTCGACACCTTCGAGGCGCTGTATCGCGGACAACCGCTCCCGGAGTGACCGCGTGCACGTGGTCATGTTCGCCGACCAGCACCTCGAGTCCCTCGGCGGTGCGCAGGTGTCGATGCGTCTGCAGAAGCGCTTCCTCGAGCGCGCGGGGCACGTCGTCACGGTCGTCGCACCGCGGATGCACCGGCCCGCTCCCGACGACGCGGCGTACATCGACCTCCCCTCGATCGCGATCACGCCCGACCGCGAGTACGCCCTGACCTGGCCCGGCGCACGCACGGATCGTTTCGTGGATGCCGAACTCGGCGCGCGCCTCCCCGTCGACGTCGTGCACGTTCAGGCGGATTTCTGGGGCGCTTTCATCGGGCACCGCTACGCCGCGCGGCACGGACTCCCGGTCGTGCACACGATGCACAATCGCGTCGACGTCGGGATCGAGGCGACCGCGCCCTTCCCGACGCTCGTCCTCCGCGTCCTGAATGCGTGGGCGCGGCGCGCGCTGCGCGGCGCCGAAACGCGCAGAAACACGGTGATCTCGCCGTCCCCGGGCGGGAATCTGCGAGATTCGCGCGATTCTGCGAGTTTCACGCCGGCCGCGCCGACCGCGCCGGCCGCGCCGGCCGCGCCGACCGCGCCGACCGCGCCCGCCCGGTCCCCCGCCGTGCAGGGTAGCGGCCCGGTCGCCCAGGGCACCGGCCCGGCCGACGGCTGGGCCTATCTCCGCCGCTTCGCGCGGCTCTCGCGGGCGATCACCGCGCCCTCCGGGCACTTCGCGCGGCGACTCCAGGAACATGGCGTCGCCGCCGGGGCGGAGGGCGTCGACGTCGTCTGGAACGGCATCGACGATGACATCCTCGACGCGACCCTCGCGATCGGTGTCGAGGCCCGCCGCCCGGGAAGGCCGCGCTTCGTCTGGCTCGGCCGCATGAGCCCCGAGAAGCGGCTCCTCCCCTTCCTCGAGGCGGTCGCCGCGTCCGGGATCGACGCCGAGGTCGAGGTCATCGGAGGAGGAGCCCAACTCCGAGCGGCGCGGAAGCTCGTCGCGGAGCGCCGGCCCGTGGCATCCGTCGTCTTCTCAGGTCGCCTCAGCTATGCCGAGACGCTCGCGCGACTCGCGGCGTCCGATGCCGTGGTGCAGACCTCCATCGGCTTCGAGACGCAGGGCATGACCGTCTTCGAGGCGGCGTCGCTCGGAACCCCCGCCGTGGTGAGCGATCCCGACATCGCGTCCGAGCTGGGTGCGGGGGTGTGGGCGGTTCCGGATGCCTCGACCTCGGCGCTCGCGGACACGCTCCGCCGCGCCGCCGACGACATCGCGGTGGGGAGCCCGGTCGCGGTCGACCCGACGATCGCGGAGCGCTTCCGCCAATCGTCGCGCACCGCGGCGATGGTCGCGGTGTACGAGCGGGCGGTCTCCGCCGGACGCTGAGCTCGAGTCGTCCGGGACTTCCGGGCCTTCTGCGACGCGGATCGCCGCGTGGGAGGGGTCTCCCGGTGGCGCGCGGCCCGGGCGGGATCGGTGGGAACAGAGCCGTAGCCGTCGGTGTGGATGAGCCACGCCGAGGCGACGACGCCGACGAGAGCGAGAACAGCAAGAGCGATCAGGTAAGCCATGGCAGAAAAGCTACGCATCGCCAAATCGTGCCGCGAGTGGCATGATGGACGCTGTTCGTTCGATTTCTGCCACAACAGAGGTGCTCATGCGTTCTGTCGCCGTCGTCATCCAGTCGGGTTTCGCTCCGTTCGAGTTCGGTCTCGCGTGCGAGGCCTTCGGTCTCGACCGCACCGATGACGGCATCCCGAACTTCGACTTCCGCATCGTGACGCCGGACCCCGGCGTCGTTCCGGCGAACATCGGGTTCTCCGTCAACGTCGAGCGCGGTCTCGACGCCGCCGCGGATGCCGACATCGTCGTCCTCTCGCCGATCCCGCGAGAGCACTGGGGCGCGGTCGACCCGCGCGTGATCGAGGTGGTGCGCGCCGCGCACGCCCGTGGCGCGTGGCTCCTCAGCGTGTGCAGCGGCGCCTTCGTGATCGCGGCGGCCGGCGTGCTCGACGGGCAGCGCGCGACGACGCACTGGCGCTACGCCGACGTCATGGCGAGCATGTACCCCTCGATCGAGGTCGACCCCGACGTCCTCTACGTGCAATCAGGGCGCATCATCACGAGTGCCGGTACCGCCGCGGGCCTGGATGCTTGCCTGCACCTGCTCCGGCAGGAGCTCGGGGCGGAGCTCACTAACCGGATCGCCCGGCGCATGGTGGTCGCGCCGCAGCGCGACGGCGGGCAGGCGCAGTTCATCGCCTCGCCGCTGCCGGCCGCCCCCTCCCTCTCGCTCGCACCGGTGACCGAGTGGATGCTGCAGAACCTGGATGCCGAGCTCTCGGTCGACCAGCTCGCCGCGCGCGCACACATGTCGGCGCGCACCTTCGCCCGGCGTTTCAAGGCCGATCTGGGGGCCACGCCGGCCGCGTGGCTCGCACGTCAGCGGCTGCTGCACGCGCAGCGTCTGCTCGAGGAGACCGACCTCGGCCTGGATCGCATCGCGACGGAGTGCGGCTTCGGCTCGGCTGCGGTGCTGCGGCAGAACTTCGCCCGCACGCTGGGGCTCACCCCGACGGGCTATCGTGCGCGGTTCTCGTGCGCGGGGCCCGCGGTCGAGGCATCCGGCGTCCGCGAGCCCGTCCCCGCCTGAGCGCCCGCGCTCGCGCTCGCCCTCGCCCTCGCCCTCGCGAGATCACGCGATCCGTCCGAGGTGACCCGCTGCCGCGCGTGCGGAACGTGTGTGCTCGGACGGATCGTGTGCGCTCGGCGCGCGCCGCGCCGCGCCGCGCCGCTCGGCGCCGCGCCGCGGCGACGGAGATCGAGGGCGCTGACCATTGCTGTACGACACCCCCGGTGCTAAACTTGAGTCAACGCCACTCAAGTTTTGAGGTGGCGAACAGACTTCCAGGAGACACCATGAACGCCACACAACAGCCGGGGCAGGAGGACGCGCAGAGCGCCCTCGAGCAATTCGGCATCAACCTCACCGACCGGGCCCGCCAGGGCAAGCTCGACCCCGTGATCGGGCGCGACGGCGAGATCCGCCGCGTCAGCCAGGTGCTCACCCGGCGCACCAAGAACAACCCCGTCCTCATCGGCGAGCCCGGCGTCGGCAAGACCGCCGTCGTCGAAGGCCTTGCCCAGCGCATCGTCGCGGGCGACGTCGCCGAGAGCCTCAAGAACAAAGAACTCGTCTCGCTCGACATCTCGGCGCTCGTCGCCGGGGCGATGTACCGCGGGCAGTTCGAGGAGCGCCTTAAGAGCGTCCTCAAAGAGATCACCGAGTCCGACGGTCGCATCATCACGTTCATCGACGAGCTGCACGTGCTCATGGGCGCGGGCGGCGGCGAGGGCTCCGTCGCGGCATCCAATATGCTCAAGCCCATGCTCGCCCGCGGCGAGCTGCGCCTGATCGGTGCGACCACGCTCGACGAGTACCGCGAGTTCATCGAGAAGGATGCCGCTCTCGAGCGCCGCTTCCAGCAGGTCTACGTCGGCGAGCCCACGGTGGAGGACACCGTCGCGATCCTCCGCGGTCTCAAGGAGCGGTACGAAGCGCACCACAAGGTCGCCATCGCCGACGCGGCGCTGGTGGCCGCGGCATCCCTGTCGAACCGCTACATCCCGTCGCGCCAGCTGCCCGACAAGGCCATCGACCTGATCGACGAGGCAGCCTCCCGTCTGCGCATGGAGATCGACTCCGCCCCGCTCGAGATCGACGAGCTGCGTCGGCACGTCGACCGGCTGAAGCTGGAGGAGCTCGCGCTGAAGAAGGAGAAGGACGCCGCGTCGAAGGAGCGGCTCGCCACGCTCCGCGAGACCCTCGCCGCCGAGCAGGCCAAGCTCGACGAGTTGCAGGCCCGGTGGGAGCGGGAGCGCGCGTCGCTCAACCGCGTCGGTGACCTCAAGACGCGGCTCGACGCCGCCCGCGTGGATGCCGAACGCGCGCAGCGCGAGGGCAACCTCGAGCGCGCGTCACGTCTGCTCTACGCCGAGATCCCGGCCCTCGAGCGTGAGCTCATGGCGGCCGAGCGGGAAGATGCGTCGACAGGCTCAGCAACCGGCGAGGGTCGCATGGTGAACGACCAGGTGACCGACGAGGACATCGCCGCGGTGATCGCCGCGTGGACCGGCATCCCGGTGGGACGCCTGCTGCAGGGCGAGACCGAGAAGCTGCTGCACCTCGAGCGCGAGCTCGGCAAGCGCCTGATCGGGCAGAAGGATGCCGTGAAGGCGGTGTCCGACGCCGTCCGTCGCTCGCGCGCGGGGATCAGCGACCCGAACCGCCCGGTCGGCTCGTTCCTGTTCCTCGGCCCGACGGGCGTCGGCAAGACCGAGCTGGCGAAGTCGCTCGCGGACTTCCTCTTCGATGACGAGCACGCCATGGTTCGCATCGACATGTCGGAGTACGGCGAGAAGCACTCCGTCTCGCGGCTGGTCGGTGCCCCTCCGGGGTACATCGGGTACGAGGCGGGCGGTCAGCTCACCGAGGCCGTGCGGCGGCGCCCCTACAGCGTCGTGCTGCTGGACGAGGTCGAGAAGGCGCACCCCGAGGTGTTCGACGTGCTGCTGCAGGTGATGGACGACGGTCGCCTGACCGACGGCCAGGGCCGCACGGTCGACTTCACCAACGTCATCCTGATCCTGACGTCGAACCTCGGCTCGCCGATCCTCATCGACCCGACGCTGTCGCTCGAGCAGAAGCGGGAGCAGGTGCAGGCGCTCGTGCGTCAGGCTTTCAAGCCGGAGTTCGTGAACCGTCTCGACGACATCGTGATCTTCCAGGCGCTCAGCCAGGACGACCTCGCCCAGATCGTCGAGCTCTCGGTCGACGCGCTGCACAAGCGCCTGCGCGAGCGCCGGCTGACCCTCGCGGTCACGCCCGACGCCCGGTCGTGGCTCGCCGAGCGCGGCTACGACCCGGTGTACGGTGCCCGCCCGCTGCGCCGGCTCATCCAGTCCGAGATCCAGGACCGCCTCGCCATGGCGATCCTCGCCGGCACGGTGCACGACGGCGACGTGGTCAAGGTCGACGTGGCCAGCGATGGCGATTCGCTCATGCTCGCGAGCGCCGGTCCCGCCACGGCGGAGCCGGACGACGACGTGATCGAGGCCGAGATCGTCGAATAGACGGAACGAGAAGGGGGATGCCGCGCGGTGAGCGTGGCATCCCCCTTCCTGCGTCTGAGCGCCCGTGCGCGAGCGCACACGAGAAACGCCCGCCGCACTCGGAAACGCGCTCGGCAGGCGTTTCCCGGTGCAGCGGGCGTTTCTCGATGGGGTGCGGGCTTACTCGTCGACGAGCAGCGACTCCGCGACCGTGCGGCGCTCGCGCGGCGCGAGCTCGCGCTGACGCAGGCCCTCCTCGGCGGCCTCGACGTCGCCGAGCGTGCCGACGGCGACGACCGTGACGGGGACGAAGCGCGCGTCGATGTCGAACGCGGAACGCAGGTCGTCAGCGACGAAGCCGCCCATCTGGTGCGTTGCGAGACCGCCGGCGTGCGCCTGCACGGTGAAGTGCGCGGCGGCCTGGCCGGTGTCGTACAGCGCCCAGGTGCGGGCCTCGCCGTCCTCGGTCTCGGTCTCGGCGAGCACGACGACGAGGGCGCCGGCGTTCGGGGCCCACGCCTGGTTGAAGCCCATGAGGGCCGAGACGACGCGGTCGAACGCCTCGGTGCCGCGGCGGGCGACGATGAAGCGCCACGGCTGGTAGTTCATGCCCGAGGGCGCCCAGCGGGCCGCCTCGAGGGCTGAGCGCAGAGCGGCCTCGTCGATGGGGGTCTCGGGGTCGAAGACGCGGGTGCTCCAGCGCTCGGCGAGGACGTCGAGGATGGGCGCGTCGGTACGGGCGGTGCGATCGAGAACGAGAGACATGGGTACTCCTGAGAACGAGGACTGAGCCGGGACGCCGTTGACCCGAACCAGTGAACGCCACGGGCGCGGCGTCTGTTCCCGTGTGACGGAGGATTTCATCCGGTCGCGAGGCGCGATTCGGTTCAGGATGCCGCGCCCGCGGCGCCGCGCGAGCTCACGCGCTCCAGGATGCCGGTCCCGTGCTGCCGGCGGGGTACTCGTCGAGCGGCACCTTGTTCTGGCGCCACGCGTCGATCACCGGCTGCACGATCCGCCAGCACTGCTCCGCCGCGTCGCCGCGGACCGCGAGCATCGCGTCGCCGTCGAGGATGCCGGACAGCACCTCGCCGTAGGCCTTGAGCGCGCCCGCGCCCATGTCGGCCTCCAGCGTCACCCGCTCGAGCTCGAGGGGATCGTCGGCGCCGTTGACGTTGAGCTCGAGGCTCATCGTGTCGGGCCCGAGCGAGAACACGAGCTTGGACGGGTCGCTCTCGCCGACGAAGCCGCCGGGCAGGTGCCGCACGGGCTTGAAGGTGACCGTGACGGCCGGGTCTCCGGCATCCAGAGCCTTGCCGGAGCGCAGGGTGATGGGTACGCCCTGCCAGCGTGCGGTGCGCACCTCCACCGTCATCTCGGCGAGCGTCTCGGTGTCGCGCGAGGGGTCGACGCCGGGCTCGTCGACGTACGACACGAAGTGGCGCTCCCCGACGTCGCCCGCGGTGTAACGGGCGCGACGGGAGTTCTTCACCGGGTCGTCGTCGAGCACGTGGGTGGCGCGCAGCACGGCCGAGGTGGCGTCGCGCAGGTCGAGCTGGTCGAGGCTGGACGGCGGCTCCATCGTGACGAACGCCATCACCTGCAGCAGGTGGCTCTGGATCATGTCGACCAGGGCGCCGGCGGTGTCGTAGTACCCCGCGCGGCCCTCTAAGCCCAGCTTCTCGGGGAAGTCCACGGTGATGGTGGCGATGTCGTCGGCCGACCACACGCTCTCGATGAGGCGGTTGGCGAAGCGCACGCCGAGCAGGTTCAGCACGGTGGAGCGGCCGAGGAAGTGGTCGATGCGGAAGACCTGCTCCTCGGGGACGAGGGTGGCCAGCTGCTGGTTGAGTTTGTGCGCGCTGGCCTCGTCGGTGCCGAAGGGCTTCTCCAGCGCGAGGATGGTCCCGGCGGGGATCTTCACGTCGGACAGGGCGACGCATGCCTTCTCGGTGACCGCCGGGGGAACGGCGAAGTACAGCGCCGGGCGGCCCTCGGCATCGTCGAGGAGTGTCTGCAGATCGGCTGCCTTGGTGATGTCGGCCTGGGAGTAGGTCGTCGCCGAGACCGCGTCGAAGGCGGACTCGGCATCCATCGACTGGAACGCCTTCTGCACGACGTCGCGCCAGTGCTCGTCCGTCCAGTCCTCCATACCCGCGCCGTGCAGGCGGATCGACCGCCGCGGCTCCCGCTTGAGGAGCTGGCCGAGGGCCGGGAGGAGCAGTCGAGAGGTGAGGTCGCCCGAGGCGCCCAGGATGATCAGGGTCGTGTCCGCCGCCATGCCGCTCAGCGTAGCGATACCCACCGACCTCGCCGCACCCTTGCGGATGACGGAGGGATGCCCCATAGGAGGAACATAGGCGCGGGGGCGATCTTTGCTGCCACAATCCCAGGGTGACGACTCCGATCGAGGACTACGCGGTCCTCAGCAACTGCCGCTCCGCTGCCCTCGTCTCTTCCGCGGGGAGCATCGACTGGCTGTGCCTGCCGCGCTACGACAGCGGCTCGATGTTCGGCGCGCTGCTCGGCGACGAGTCGCACGGCGCGTGGTCGCTCCGCCCGGCAGACCCGGATGCGCGGGCGACACGGCGCTACGACGGCGACACGTTCGTCCTGGTCACCCGGTGGGAGACGGCGACGGGCGTTGCGGACGTCTACGACACCATGCCGATCGACGAGGGCGTCGAAGCGGTCGTCCGCCGCGTGGTCGGGGTGTCCGGAGAGGTCGACTTCGTCAGCGAGGTGCGCCTGCGCTTCGACTACGCCCGCGCGGTGCCGTGGGTCCAGCAGATCGGGCGCGGTGACGACCACGCCATCCTCGCCGTCGCGGGTCCCGATGCGGTCGTCCTGCGGGGACCGCGGCTCATCGCCGTCGACACCGCTCACCGTGCGATCTGGACGGCGTCCGCCGGCCACGGCGTCGACTCCGTGCTGTCGTGGGGCCCGTCGTGGCAGGACCCGCCCGCCGCGTTCGACGTCGAGGCCGCGCTCGAGCGCACGCGCGAGTGGTGGGCGGCCTGGGCCGATCGCGTCCAGTCCGCGGGCACGCACGCAGCCCTCGTGACCCGCTCGCTCATGGTGCTGCGCGCGCTCACGCACGCCGAGACGGGCGGCATCGTCGCGGCGGCGACGACGTCGCTGCCCGAGGCATTCGGCGGGTCGCGCAACTGGGACTACCGCTACGTCTGGCTGCGCGACGCCGCGCTGACCCTCAGCGCCTACATCGACCACGGGTACCTGGACGCCGCACAGCACTGGCGCACTTGGCTGCTGCGGGCGATCGCCGGCGACCCGGCCGACGTGCAGATCATGTACGGCATCGCCGGCGAGCGCGACCTGCCCGAGCGCGAGATCGCGAGCCTGCCCGGGTACGGCGGAGCCGCTCCCGTGCGCATCGGCAACGGCGCGGTCGACCAGTACCAGGCCGACGTGATCGGTGAGGTGATGGTGGCGCTCGAGGCCGCCCGCACCGCCGGAGTGAAAGAGACGACCTTCTCGTGGTCGCTGCAGCGTGCACTGCTGAACCAGCTGGCGGGCGAGGTCGAAGAGCCCGACCTCGGCATCTGGGAGATGCGCGGCGAACCGCACTTCTTCACCCACTCGCGCGCGATGGTGTGGGCGGCGTTCGATCGTGGCATCCGGGCGGTCGAGGAGGGTGGGCACGACGGCGAGGTCGACACGTGGCGTGCCCTGCGCGACAAGGTGCGCGCCGACATCGACGCGCACGGCGTGCACGAGGGCGGGTGGTTCACGCAGCACTTCGAGACCGACGAGGTCGACGCGTCGCTGCTCGTCTTGCCGCAGGTGGGCTTCTGCGCCTATGACGACCCGCGCATGCTCGCCACGGTCGCGCGTATGGAGGAGACGCTCATGCCCGACGGGTGGCTGCTGCGGTATGGCACGACGGGCGTCGACGGCCTCAGCGGCGACGAGCACCCCTTCCTCGCGTGCTCGTTCTGGCTCGTCGGGCAGTACGCCCACTCCGGCCGACGCGACGAGGCGGTCACGCTCATGCGCCGTCTCACGGCGGTCGCGAACGACCTCGGCCTGCTGTCGGAGGAGTACGACCCCACCACGCAGCGGCAGGCGGGCAATACGCCGCAGGCGCTGTCGCACCTGGCCCTCGTGGGCGCGGCCGACGCGCTGGATGCCACGGCTGGGGGCTGAGCCACGGTAGGCCCCCGTGCGCTCACCCGGAATCCGCCTTCGACACGCCGGGGTGCCGGCATCCGGAACCGGCGTGTCGTCCACGACCTCCGCCTGACGGCCCGCGCCCCGCCCCCGCACGCGGCCCTAGAGTCGTCCCATGGACGACGACGTCGAGCTGCGCCTGCTGCGCGAGCGGGTGTACGGCACCGGTGGGGGCGCCGCGACGCCGGAGACGATCGCCCGCCTCAGCGAGCTCGAGGAGCGCGCGCGAGCGCGAACCGCGCCGGACGTCCCCGCGACCCGGCCCCCGGGGGCGGACGTCCCGGATGCCATGCCCCCGGGCCCGGTCGAGGACGAGGCCGAGCACGTGCGGGTGCGTCCGGTCGCGCGATGGGCGCTCGGCGTGATCGCCGCCGTCGCCCTCATCGGCGTCGGGATCGCGATCGGCTCGGCGCTCGCGGTATCGCCGTCGACGGCCGCGACCCCTGATCCCGCCACGCTGAGCCTGCCCGAACTCGCCTTCCCGCAGACTGTCGAGGACGTCATCTCGGCGGAGATCCTGCGCGACAGCGGCATCGATCCGGCGAGCACGCGCTACATCGCGACCGTGAGCGACTTCCGCATCTACCTCGCCCAGCCCGACGACGGCGACGGGCGATGCATCGCGACGTTCACATCGACCGACAACGACCCGTGGTCGGCCGGGTGCGCCAGCGGGGCGCAGGAGGACGCGGCGGTGTTCGGCATCGACGACACGCTGACCGTCGCGATCGGAGATCCCGTGTCGTCCGCGGTCGAGGGCATCCCCATCCAACTGTCCGACAGCGTCACGGCGTTCGTGGCGCGGTGAACGAAGGAGCCGAGGCGGCGGTCGACGACCTGCGCGCCCGCGGCGTCGACACGAAGATCTACGACGACGCCGACATCCCCACCGATCCCCCGCGGCATCATGCGCGGGGGCGGGCCGCTGATCGCCTGGTTCCGCGACCCGGCGGGCAACGTGCTCGCGGTCCTGCAGGACTGACGGGAAGGGATGCCGAAGCCCTGGCATCCCTCCCCCTCCCTGACCGCCCCCGCGGTCAGCCCTTCAGCGCCTCCGCGAGCTTCACGCGCGCACCCATGCGCAGCAGGGAGTTGCGGTAGATGCGCGCCCCGACGCCGATCGCGGCGACGCACGCGGCGATGAGGATCAGCAGCGACAGCACGGGCTCCCACCACTGCGCGTCGCCGACGTACATGCGCAGCGGCATCCCGACCGGAGCCGAGAACGGCACGTACGACATGATCGTCAGCACGACGGGGTTGTCGTTGAAGAAGATCACGAGGAAGTACGGCGCCATGATCAGCATGGTGATGGGCATGGTGGTCGCCCCGATGTCCTCCTGGCGGGACACCATGGCGGCCGCCGCGGCGAACAGCGACGCCAGCAGCACGAAACCGAAGAGGAAGAAGATGGCAAACCAGGCGATCGGGGCGCCCAGTGCGCTCATCACCCCGGCCTGGTCCGTCACGGCCAGTCCGATCACCGCCACCGCGGCGAGCAGCACGATCTGCGCCATCGCGAGCACCGTGTTGCCGAGCACCTTGCCGGCCAGGAGCGTGCGCACCGGGATCGCCGAGATGAGGATCTCGACCACGCGCGTCTGCTTCTCCTCCACCACGCTCTGCGCGATCGTTCCGCCGAAGGTCGACGCCGCGATGAGGAACACGAGCCCGAAGGCGAAGGCGATGAAGTAGCGCAGCACGCTCGCTGCGCCCGCTCCCGGTTCGAGCTCCTGCACGGGAGGGGTCGTGCTCAGCATCTGCAGCAGCGTCGAGGGCACGGAGTCCTTCACGACGACGGTGTAGTCGAAGGCGGCATCCGAGGATCCGGAGACCAGGGCGGCATCCACCGTCCCGTCCTGCACGAGGGCCGTGGCCGCCGCGTCGTCGGCGGCGACCGTGACCTCGACGCCCTCGAGAGAGCTGACCGCGGACTGTGTCTGCGTGGTGACGGCGACCGGGATGCCGCTGCCCCGGGCGTTGTTCGCGGTGAAACCGCCCCAGACCACCGTGGCGAGGGCGGCGACCACCAGGATCACCGTCGAGATGATGAAGGCCTTGCTCCGCAGCTTGGAGCCGATCTCCCGCTCGGCGACGAGCCAAATGCTCTGCAGATCGCTGGGGGCCCTGTGGGCGGGCGTGGTCTCGGCCAGGTTTTCAGTGCTCACTGGATGACCTCCTTGAAGATCTCGGCCAGGGTCGGTCTCTGCGGGGTGAAGCCGACGACATCGCCGCGCGCGACGGCGCCGCGCAGGACGCGCTGAGCAGCGGTGTCATCGTCGGCGTCGAAGAGCGCGTAGCCGCCGTCGAAGTCCAGCACCGTGACGCCGGGCTCGTCGCGGAGCCACCCGGCGTCGCCGCGCGACACCAGCTCGTAGCGGTGGTTGGCGTGCTGGGCGCGCAGGTCGTCGCGCGTGCCCGCGGCGCGGATCGTGCCGCCCGCGATGATGACGAGGTCGTCGCACAGGCGCTCGACGACGTCGAGCTGGTGCGACGAGAACAGCACCGCGGTGCCGGCTGCGGCTTTCTCCTGCAGAACGCCGGCGACGACATCGACGGCGAGGGGGTCCAAGCCCGAGAACGGCTCGTCGAGGATGAGCACGTCGGGCTCATGGACCAGGGATGCCGCGATCTGCGCGCGCTGCTGGTTGCCGAGCGACAGCGTCTCGACGAGGTCCCCGAGGCGCTCGCCGAGTCCGAGCCGCTCGAGCAACGCTGTTGCCTTCGTCGTGGCCTCCGCCTTCCCGAAGCCGTGGAGGCGGGCGAGGTAGGCGATGTGCTCGGCAACCTTCATCTTCGGGTACAGCCCACGCTCCTCGGGCATGTAGCCGAAGCGGCGGCGGTCCTCCGTCGTGAGGGGGACGCCGTCGAGGGCGACGGAGCCGGCGTCGCGGCCGAGCACCCCCAGCGCGATGCGCATCGTCGTGGTCTTGCCGGCGCCGTTGCCGCCGACGAAGCCCGTCAGCCGCCCCGGGGCGACCGTGAAGCTCACGCCGTCGAGCACGCGGCGCCCGCCGTAGCTCTTGGTGATGCCGTTCAGTTCGAGCACGGTGCACTCCCTCTCGTGGTCGTGCTTCCACGCTAGGGATCCGGATGCCGTGGCACCTCCGTCGCGGGTGGGGTCGCCGCCTCCGGCGCGCGGGGGAGGCCGGCGCCGGCGGGCGCGTCGACGGGCTCAGCCCCCGGTGGTCCGGGTCCCCGCGGCGGCGGCCCGCCTGCCAAGGCCCTTACCTTGTCGAGGTCCCTGCCCCGTCGAGGTCCCTGTCCCTGTCGAGGTCCCTAACTCCGTCGAGGTCCCTGAGCCTGTCGAAGGGACCGGCACCACCTCAGGCCAGGCCGTGCCGGTGCGCCAGCACGACGGCCTGCACACGGTCGCGCGCGCCGAGCTTCTGCAGCACGTTCGACACGTGCGTCTTGACCGTCGCCTCGCCGATGAACAGCCGCGCGGCGATCTCGGCGTTGCTCAGAGCCTCCGCGACCAGCGTGAGCACCTCCGACTCGCGCTCGGTGAGCGCTTCGACCAGCGCGAGCGGAGGGGGAACGGATGCCGGCGGCTCGGGCGTCCCGGTCGCGAAGCGCTCGATGACCCGGCGCGTCACCTCCGGGGCGAGCAGCGCATCGCCGGCACCCACGATCCGCACGGCGGAGACGAGCTCTTCCGGGCCGGCGTTCTTCAGCAGGAAACCGCTCGCTCCCGCGGCGAGGGCGGCGAAGAGGTAGTCGTCGCGGTCGAAGGTGGTGACGATCAGGACCGCCGCATCGGAGGCGGGGTCGGCGGTCAGCCGCCGCGTCGCCTCGAGGCCGTCCATGTCGGGCATCTGCACGTCCATGCAGATCACGTCGGGGCGCAGGACGCTCGCCGCGGCCAGCGCCTCGGCGCCGGACGACGCCTCCCCGACGACCGTGATGTCGTCCTCGAGCGAGAGGATCGTGCGAAAGCCCGCGCGCATCATGGCGTGATCGTCGACCAGGAGCACGCGAAGCTCAGACATGCGCGACCGCCTCGGCGGAGACGGGGACGCGTACGCGCACCAGCCAGCCCCCGCGGGAGCGCGGGCCGATCTCGATCGTGCCGCCGGAGACGGCCGCGCGTTCGCGCATCCCCAGCTGCCCGAGGCCCGGCGCCGCGGCGACCGCCCGTCCCGTGTTCGCGACCTCGAGCTCGATGGCATCCGCGTCGAAGCGCAGACGCACGTCGGCGGTGGCGCCGGGGCCGGCGTGCCGGCGCGCGTTCGTCAGCGCTTCCTGGGCGATGCGGTACAGGTTGACCTGCACGAGCGGCGGGGGGTCGTTCGCGGGCTCGCCGATGACGGCGAAGGTGGTGGGAAGCCCCGCCGCCGAGGCCTCGTCGGCGAGCGCGGCGATCGTGGTGAGCCCGTGTGTCGTCGGGGCGGTGTCGGTGCCCGCCTCGGTGCCGGGCGTGCGCAGCGTCTCGAGGAGATGCCGCAGTTCGTTCAAAGACGTGCGGGCAGAGGCCTCGATGCCGGCCAGCACTTCGCGCGACTTCTCGGGGTCGCGTGCGAGCAGGGAGCGCGCAACGCCCGCCTGCACCCCCATGAGCGAGACGTGGTGGGCCACGACGTCGTGGAGCTCGCGGGCGATCCGTATGCGGTCGAGGGCGACCGCCTGGGCGGCGGTGATCTCGCGTTGGGCCTCGAGCTCGGCGGTGCGCTCCTCGAGGGCGGCGCGCTGGCGCATCTGCTGGAACGAGCGGTTGCCGAAGTAGTACGCACCGCCGAAGAACAGCGCATTCACGCCGATCATCAACAGCTGGGAGGCGACGAAGGGCGAGAACGCCCCGGTCCGCGAGAACGCGCCCTCGACGTTCGGGTCGATCGGCTGCGTGGCCTCCTGGAACATCACGACGAACAGCCACGCGAACATCCCCACGATGATCGCGACGCGAACGATCGTCGCCCGCCGACGGCTCGTCTCCCAGGCGCCCACCGTGTACAGCGCGATGAACATCGCGATGTTGCCCGCGTAGATCTCGGGGATGCGCACCGTCACGGCGACGAAGTACGCGAACGACACGATGACGGCGGTGACCGAGGGCCACCGGCGGCGGAAGGCGATCGGCACGGCGAGGACGATGACGTACCCCACCGCGAGGGCGAGGGAGGCCTGCTCGTCGCCGTACAGGCCCGCGACCGACGACAGCACCGCGCTCAGCAGTCCGCCCAGCAGCAGAACCGCCGCGAGCACGATGTCGTCGCGCTGTTGCGCGCGGGTGAGTCGTGGCATCCCCCCACGGTACGACCGTGCCGGCCCGCATGCATCCCCCGCGGGAGGGAGTCAACCGCCCCGGGGAATACCCCCGCGTGGACGATGCTTGCACGTGAATGAACTGGGCGCGCAGCGCCCCCGTCATCCCAGAGAGGACCACCGTGACCGACTACACGATCGGCTACATCGTCGGCAGCATCTCCAGCACCTCGATCAACCGTCGCCTCGCGAAGGCGCTCGAGAAGGTCGCTCCCGAGGGCGTGACCCTCAAGGAGATCCCGATCAAGGACCTTCCCTTCTACTCGCCCGATTACGACGGGAACTTCCCGGAGGTCGCCACCGACTTCAAGAAGGCGATCGAGGATGCCGACGGCGTCTTCATCGTGACCCCCGAGTACAGCCGCTCGATCCCCGGCGTCCTCAAGAACGCGCTCGACTGGTCGGCCCGGCCCTACGGCGAGGCGTCGTTCAACGACAAGCCCACCGCCGTCATCGGCACCTCGCAGGGCGGCATCGCCACCGCCGCCGGGCAGCAGCACCTGCGCTCGGTGCTCCTGCACTACAACGCCCTCGTCCTCGGTCAGCCCGAGGGATACATCCAGTCGACGCCCGGCCTGTTCGACGAGGACGGCACGGTCAACGACGAGGGCACCGCGGCGTTCCTCCGCTCGATCATCGAGGCGCTCGTGACGCTGATCCAGCGCACCGCTCCCGCCGAGGTTCCCGCGGTCTGACGTTCCCGCACGGCGGGGTCGGGGTTTGTCCCGGCCCCGCCGTCGTGCGTTCGGGTGCGGGTCCTCGGATATCCGCGCAGCTGCCGGCGCGGGTTCTCCGGGTTCCGGGCGATTGAGCGAATTCCGCACTCCCGTTCAGCGCGGAAGCGCCTCCGCCTTGCGCCGCAGCAAGGCGGCCTCGCGCTCGTTGCGGGTGCGTTCCGCCGCCGTGAGCAGCTCTGACCGCGCCTCGCCGTGTCGACCGAGTCGGGAGAGCAACTCCCCGCCGTCGGTGCTCGGTCGAGCGATCGGAGGAAATCGAATGCCGGCCCCTACTATCGCGTCGAACGGCGCCGTGCGGAATCGACAGAGCGTCGGAAAAAGATTCCGGGATGCCGGCTCCCCGGCGCTCAGCCGAAGATCATCGGCAGGTCGTCGTCGTCTCCGCCGTCGGTCAGGTCGAGGTCGGCGACGACGGGGACGTGGTCGCTGGGGACCTCGCCTTTGCGCTCGTTGCGGTGGATCTCGGCGCCCTGCACCGCGTCGGCGAACGTGGGCGAGCCGAGGATGAAGTCGATGCGCAGGCCCTCGTTGCGGGGGAAGCGCAGCTGCTTGTAGTCCCAGTAGGTGTAGCCGGTCGGGATGAGCGGCCGGACGACGTCGGCGAGGCCGGCCGTCTCGAAGGCGGAGAACGCCGCGCGCTCGGGAGGCGACACGTGGGTGGTCGCGCCCTCGACGACGGTGGGGTCGCCGTTGTCGGCATCCGTCGGGGCGATGTTGAAGTCGCCGGTCAGGGCGAGGGGGAGGCCGGGGTCTTTCGCGAGGGTGTCGGCCGCGTACTGGCGGAGCTTCTCGAGCCAGTCCAGCTTGTAGACGTAGTGCGGGTCGTTCAGCCCGCGCCCGTTGGGCACATAGAGGCTCCACACGCGCACGCCGTCGATGGTCGCGCCGATCGCGCGGGCCTCCTGCGGCAGGTCGGGACCCTCTTTGCCCTTCTCAAACCCCGGCATGCCGGGGAAGCCGATCTCGACGTCTTCGATCGGCTCGCGGCTGGCGATCGCGACGCCGTTCCATTGGTTCAGCCCGTGCGCCGCCACGTGGTAGCCCGCCTCCTCGAAGGCGGCGTAGGGGAACTGCTCGGTCTTGCACTTGATCTCCTGCATCGCCAGCACATCGATGTGCTCGCGCACGCAGAACTCGACGGTGCGGGTCACGCGAGCGCGGATGGAGTTGACGTTCCAGGTGGCCAGACGCATGGCATCCAGCCTACTTTCGGCCGCCGACATCGCCGGACGCGAGCGGGGGGATGGGGTGTGCGCGGGCCGGGCGGGCGGTGTGGGCCGGGCGGGTGCGAGGCTGTGCCGTCCCGCGGAGTCGGCGGGCGACATCGCCGGATGCGGCCGCGGGGTGGGTCCGTCCCGCGGAGTCGACGGGCGACACGCCGGTGGCGCCGGCGCCGGGAAGGGGAATCCGGGCCGAATTCCGCGGGACGGATGCCGAGGCCCCCGGCATACGCGACAGCCCCGGTGTGATCCGTCGACGGGCGACCGTCGCTCCGGATCTCCCGGGGCACGATCCCCTCACACCGCAGTGATCGCGAAGCCCGCTGCGGTCGCCGCCAGGACGACAGCGCACGCCGCGAACACCGTCCGATGGCCCCTCGCACGATCCCGTACGGTCGCGGCCACGAGGCACACGGTGGCCCATGCGGCGGCGGCCAGTGCCACGGCCAGGCCCGAGATCACCTGTGCGGATGCCGGCGACAGCACCACCGCGACAGCACCGACGAGGAGGGGAAGTGAGGCGACGACCCACCAGCGCAGGCGCGGGGGGAGGACATCTGCGGAGGCCGGGGGAGGCCCAGGCGGCGTAGCGCCGACGCGGCGGAGAACATCGGCGATGTCACCGGGAGAGGGATCGTCGCCCCCGACCGCCGAAAGTCCGACGAGACGGTTGTAGGGGTCCCTCCCCGTCTTGCGCAGAAGTACTGCCGCATACGCCTCGCGCTCTTCGGGTGTCGTGAGCCCCGCCAGGGGGCAGCCCCACCGTCCGGCATCGGCGGGGTGCCCGCGTCGGCGAGCGTCGTCGACGAGCGCGTGGCGCACTCTCGGATCGTCTGTGGTTCTCGCCAGAGACCTCAGCATGGGGCGGCCTTCGGCGGGACGCTCGTCGAGAAGCTCCAGGGCACGGCGCACCACGAACTCGGGGTCCGCGGCTTTCTCGTGGTTCGGCGGCCACCTCCACAACGGCACCGAGATCAGCACGCCGGTGGCTCCGGCCGCGCCGGCGAGGGCGAACTCCGCAAGGGTCGTCTCGACGGGTTCACCGATGAAGCCTCTCCAGAGAACGCTGACGGTCTGCCAGAGAATCGCGATCACGCCGAACAGGGTCAGGATGCCTCCGGCGCAGCCCAGCAGGATCTTCCCGCCGTCGTCCTTCGGCGCCCGCTCCGCGAACGCCGGGTCGACGAGGTCGACGACCTCGGCAGGGACGGGCTGCTTTCGCCCGAGGTCGAGGAAACGGCGGACGAAGTTCCCCTCATCGGCGTTGTTGAGCAGAAACAGCCGCAGACGCGCGATCTCGTGCGGCTGAGACCAACCGGGAAATACGATGCCCCACCGTCCCGCCTGCGCGGGGTCGCCGAGACGGCGATAGTGCTCCGCGAGCGCCCGCCGCAGGTCGATGTCATCGGCCGCCCGCCACTTCGCTGCCGTCCGCGCCTCGCGCGCCGTCTCGGTATCGACGCCGACGGCGAGCTGTCCGATCAGCGACTGGCGCGCGCTCCTTCTCATGGGGTGAGTATCCCGTCCCGCGGAGTCCGTGGGCGACACGCCGGTGGCGCCGGCGCCGGGAAGGGGAATCCGGGCCGGACTCCGCGGGACGGATGCCGCAGCCCCGGCACGGGCGGCAGCCGGGCGCGATCCGCCCGGAGCAGTAAACTCGTCGCCGTGACCACCGCCTCCACGCCCGAGCTCGAAGCCGACCGCCAGGCACTCATCAGCCTCATCAAGGACGAGGCGGTGTTCCACGGCGACTTCACCCTCTCGAGCGGCAAGAAGGCGACGTACTACGTCGACATGCGCAAGCTCACCCTCGACCACCGTGCCGCGCCCGCCATCGGGCGCCTGGTGCTCGACCTCGTGAAGGACCTCGACGGCGTCACCGCCGTCGGTGGCCTCACGCTCGGCGCCGACCCGATCGCCAACGCCGTCATGCACGAGTCGGTGCACGCCGGTCGTCCGCTCGACGCGTTCGTCGTGCGCAAGGAGCCCAAGGACCACGGTCGCGGGCGCCAGATCGAGGGCGCCGACGTCGCGGGCAAGCGCGTCGTCGTCGTCGAGGACACCTCGACCACGGGCCAGTCCGCGCTCAAGGCCGTCGAAGCCCTGCGCCGCGAGGGTGCCGAGGTCGTCGCGGTCGCGGTGATCGTCGACCGCAAGACGGGCGCGCAGGCCGCGATCGAGGCCGAGGGGCTGCAGTGGCTCGGCTCGATCGACCTCGACGACCTGGGTCTGCAGCCGCAGTGAGCCGCGCGCGGCGGCGCGCCGCGTCTGGCGCGTGCCGCGACGAGGACAGGGTGTTGCGACGAAAACAGGGCGTTGATGCCCGAATTGCCCTGTTTCGGTGGCATCCCCTGTTTTGGTGAGGGATGCCGGGGGTCCGGGGCAGCGCGGGTCGTCGCCGCCCTGGCGCGGGCCGTCGAACCGCCGCAGTAGGCCGCGCGG
>Ga0308171_1000920_pt1 | contig 47683 bp, 70 predicted proteins | sample PhyGR1_FD_202135 | JGI IMG/M metagenome (GOLD analysis project Ga0308171, IMG submission 202135) | Phyllosphere microbial communities from UC Gill Tract Community Farm, Albany, California, United States - DLSLSG.R1 | ecosystem: Host-associated > Plants > Phyllosphere > Unclassified | place: USA... | reverse complement strand
ATCAGAAACCGAACGCACCGCCGCATTCGCCCCCTGGCTCCATCACTACAATCACCACCGAACCCACACCGCCATCAACGGCACCCCCGCCTCACGCGTCCCCAACCTCCCCAGCCACAACACCTAGAGACCGGAATGACGGGCAAGCGAGTACGGTCATGTGGTACGCACGTGTGGCGTCCGAAGGAGCTCCATGACCCCCACCCCCGCGTCCGCGACCGAGCGTTACCGCGCCGCCCGAGACGAACTCTTGGCCGCGCGCACCGACCCCGCCCGCGCCGAGGGCTTCGCCTGGCCGCTCTTCGAGGGCCCGTTCAACTGGGCGATCGACTGGTTCGACCCGATGGCGCGGGGCAACGACGCTGCCGCGCTGATCGTCGTGGATGACGACGGCACCCACCATCAGCGCACGTTCGACGAGTTGGCCCGCCGGTCCGACCAGGTCGCCGCGTGGCTGGCATCCCGGGGCGTCCGCCGCGGAGACGCGGTCCTGCTCATGCTGGGCAACCAGGTCGAGCTGTGGGAGGCCATGCTCGGCATCATGAAGCTCGGCGGCGTCATCGCGCCGACCACGACCGCTCTGGGCACCGGGGACCTCGGCGACCGCATCGAGCGCGCCGAGATCCGCCATGTCATCGTGGGCGCTGCCGACGCTGAGAAGTTCGACGACCTGCCCGAGCGTCTCGGACGCATCGTCGTGGGCGGCACGCACGAGGGCTGGGCGAGGTACGACGACGCCTTCGAGACGGATGCCGAGCCCGCCCGGCATCCGGGAACCACCGCCGACGACCGCCTGCTGCTGTACTTCACCTCCGGCACCACGTCGAAGCCGAAGCTCGTCGAGCACACGCACGCGTCCTACCCGGTGGGGCACCTGACGACCATGTATTGGCTGGGCCTGCAGCCCCGCGACGTGCACCTCGCGATCAGCTCGCCCGGGTGGGCCAAGCACGCCTGGAGCCTGTTCTTCGCGCCGTGGATCGCGGGGGCGACCGTGCTCGCGCTGAATTACGCGCGCTTCTCGGCCGAACGGCTGCTGGACGAGCTCGAGAATGACCGCGTGACAACGTTCTGTGCGCCGCCGACCGTGTGGCGCATGCTCATCCAGGCCGATCTCACCGGTCGTCGGGGGGCGCTGCGCGAGGTGGTCTCGGCGGGCGAGCCGCTCAACCCCGAGGTCATCGCCGCCGTGCAGCGCGCGTGGGGCCTGGACATCCGCGACGGGTACGGACAGACCGAGATGACCGCGGTCGTCGCCAACACTCCGGGCGTTCAGCTGGTCCCCGGGTCGATGGGTCGGCCCTTGCCCGGCTGCCCGATCGTGCTCATCGATCCCGTCAGCGGCGAGCCTGCCGACGAGGGCGAGATCTGCCTCGACCTCACCGAGCGCCCCCTCAATCTCATGACCGGGTACGTCGGCGACGACGAGCGCAACGCCGAGTCGACGGCGAACGGGCTCTTCCACACCGGCGACGTCGCCCGACGTGACGACCTCGGGACCATCACGTACATCGGTCGCACCGACGACGTCTTCAAGTCATCGGACTACAAGATCAGCCCCTTCGAGCTCGAGAGCGTGCTCATCGAGCACCCGGCCGTCGTCGAGGCCGCCGTGGTCCCGGCGCCGGACGACCTGCGGCTGTCGGTGCCCAAGGCGTACGTCGTGCTGGCATCCGGGTACGAGCCGGGGGAGGACGTCGCGATCGACATCCTCCGGTTCGCACGCGAGCGGCTCGCACCGTTCCAGCGCCTCCGGCGCGTCGAGTTCCTCGACCTGCCCAAGACCATCTCCGGAAAGATCCGTCGGGTCGAGCTGCGCCACCGCGAGGAAGCGGCCGTGCGCGGGGAGGTCACTCCCGTCGAGTGGCGCGACGACGTTCTGCGCGGATGACCCGGCGCGTCTGGATCCCCGCGGCGGCGCTCGTCGGCGTCGCCCTCCTCGTGGGGATCGCCCTCTTGGTCGGTCGCGGGTCGGAACGGACGGCGGATGCCACGCCCACCGTGTCCGCGAGCACGCCGCCGCCTTCGCCCACGGCGTCTCCGACGCCCCGCGCAACCCCGACGCCCATGCCGACCCTTCTCCCTGTCGCGCGTGACGCCCGCGGGACGGCGCGCGTGCTCATCACGGGCGACTCACTGGCGGCCGGCTTCTTCGCCACCACGGAGGAGCAGGGCTTCTCCGCTCTTGTCGCCGACGCCCTCGGTCCCGTCGAGATGACGACGGTGTCCCGCGCCCACCAGACGCTCACCACCGTCGCCGGGATCACCGAGGTCCCCGCCGACCTGGATCTGGCGGTGATCGAGCTGGGCACCAACGACGTCGGCATCCCGACCCCGCTCGCGGACTTCGACGCGCAGTACCGCGACCTCGTCGCGCGCGTGCGCTCGACGTCGCCCGATGCCGTGCTCGTTTGCCTCGGAACCTGGACTGCTGACGGCGCCGCCTACGACGAAATCATCGCCCGTCTGTGCGCGGACAGCGGCGGCCGGTATGTCCCGCTCGCCGGGCTGTTCGCGACGGCGGACTTCCACGGCCCCGACGGCCGTGCCACCTTCGTCGGCGCGGGCGATGACTTCCACCCCAACGACGCCGGTCACCGCGCGATCGCCGACGCGGTGCTGTCACAGCTTCAGCACTGAGGGGCTCTCGCCGGTGCTGATTCGTCAGGCCGGTTCGGTCGTGCGGATGAGTCCGCAGGTCACGCAGGACCACGCCACGAGGAAGCGCTCGTCGTCGAGGATCTCGAACGACAGCGGGTCGCCGCACATCGGACAGCGGCGGGGGTCGGGGGTGCGCTGACGCATGACGACAACGCTACGGCCATGGCATCCCCTTCTCGGGAATCTTGGCTCCAGCACCCCCGGGATCATCTCAGGCCCCGTACCCTCGCTTCATGGGCAAGAAAGTCGGATACCTCATCGGCGGCGGCGTGCTGATCGCCGTCTTCCTCGCGTGGATGCTCCTCAAGGGGACGTCCGCGGTCCAGTCATGGCTGGACACGAGCTCGGCCCTCGGTTTCGTGATGTGGGGCGTGGCGCTCGCCTGCCTGCTCGGGGGAGCCGCGCTGACGGCGCGCGGCGCCCTCAAGAAGGAGTGACGCTCGGCGCCGCTGCGCGTGTCCCCGTGAAAGCGAGGACTCTTACCGGTAGTTCGTGAACTGCAGGTCGACGTCGAGGTCGGCGGCCTTCAGCAGACGCTGCACCTCTTGCAGGTCGTCGCGCGACTTCGACTGCACGCGCAGCTCGTCGCCCTGGATCTGCGACTTCACGCCCTTGGGGCCCTCGTCGCGGATGATCTTGCCGATCTTCTTCGCGTTCTCCTGCGAGATGCCCTCCTTCAGCGTGGAGGTGATGCGGTACTCCTTGCCGCTTGCGACGGGCTCACCGCTCTCGAGGCTCTTCAGTGAGATGCCGCGCTTGATGAGCTTTGTCTGGAAGACGTCGAGGACGGCGTTGGCGCGCTCTTCCGAGTTCGCCTTGATGACGATGGACTCTCCGCTCCACGCGATCGAGGCGTCGGTGCCCTTGAAGTCGTAGCGCTGCTCGACCTCTTTGTGCGCCTGGTTCAGGGCGTTGTCGGCTTCCTGCCGGTCGATCTTGGAGACGATGTCGAATGAGCTGTCGGCCATCGCTCCAGCTTACCGATGTGGCCGGAATTCCGGGGCCCCAGGCGGCTCAGCGGGCGGCTCGAACTCGGGCCGCACGTCCGCGAACGCCGCGACCTCGTCCGCGAGTCGTGTCGTCAGCTCGCGGCCCTCGCGCACCCATTGCTCACGGTGCTCCTCGGCATCCCAGCCCGTGAACGGATCGGCGTGTTTCTCCCAGAACGCCTGCCAGCGGGCGAGGGCGCGGCCGAGCTCGGCGCTCAGTCCGTACTCGTCGGGGGTCGTCGTGTAGCCGACGTCCCAGGTGAGGGTCGAGCTCTCCCACAGCGGGTAGTCGCGGCTGTCGTCCGGGAAGAGCCGGATCACCCGGCGCGCGGGCGGCACGCCGCGTCCATGCGGGGACGAGGCGATGTCGGGCCATCCCTCCTTCGGGGCGCGATCGTCGTCGCGCCGCAGGACGCCGGTCCACGACGTCGACTGCCTCCCGTCACGACCGCGCACCTGTCCGAGCTGGACGCCGGTGTAGCGGAACCCGGCCTTCTTCGCGACGCGCATCGACGCGACGTTGCCGAGGATGCACTCCCAGTGCACCTCGTCGAGGTCGGTGCGCGCGAAGACGGCGTCGATGACCGCGGCGAGGGCCTCGGGCAGGATGCCGAGGCCTCGGTGCTCCGCCCCGAGCCAGTAGCCCACCATGCCCCGCTCCATGCGCACGCCGATCACGCCGAGCAGGGGACCGGCATCCGCGTCCCGGATCGCCCACGTCCATTCCCGGTTCTCGGCCCACCCCTCGGCGACGTATCCCTCGACGAAGCCGACCGCGTCGTCACGTGTGTAGGGCCACGGGATGGTCAGGTAGTGCTCGAAGACGGGGTCGGAGCAGTACGCGATGATGTCGTCGGCGTCGGCGATCGTCGGCTGGTTCAGTACCAGACGAGCGGTGCGCACGGAGAACGGCGTCATCGCCGTAGCCTATCCGCGCGCTCGTAGACTCGGATGCCATGCGAGCACTCACTGAGAACGAGGTCAGGGACGCGTTCGTCAACGCCACCGCCGACGAACTGCGTGTCATCGCGATGCCCCATGACTTCGTGCTGACGGACTGGGACCACCTCGACTTCTTCGCCTGGCGCGACCCGCGCACCCGCGGGCGCGGGTACCTCGTCGCCGAGCGCGACGGCGAGCCCACGGGCGTCGTGCTGCGCGCCGCCGAAGGCCAGTCGCGCGCGCGGTCGGCCATGTGCAACCTGTGCCACACGATGCAGCCGGGCGACCAGGTCTCGCTCTTCACCGCCCGCAAGGCGGGAGCGGCGGGGGAGCAGGGCGATGCCGTCGGCACGTACATCTGTGCCGACCTGTCGTGCCACGAGACCGTGCGCCTAGCGGCGCCCCTGGCACCGAGCGAGATCCGCGCGAGCGTCGACCGCAAGATCGACGGCACGAAGCGTCGCACCGAGGAGTTCGTGGACCGCGTGCGCGAGGTCGTGGACGCCTCCCGCTAAACGATCGGTGTGGTTGGAGGCATCCCTCCGGGGATAGTAGAGTGGTTTCTCGCGCCTCCGGTCGACTGTCAAAGCCGGGCGGGTGCGCACTCGGCGAGTTACCCAAGCGGCCAAAGGGATCTGACTGTAAATCAGACTGCATTGCATTCGGGGGTTCGAATCCCTCACTCGCCACACCGCAGAAACATGCGGAAGACGCCCGCTCCCGGCACATGCCGAGGCGGGCGTCTTCGTTTGCTGCACCGTATTCTGCACCCTATGGTCTGACGACAACGACGGCAGGAAACGGAGGCATAGCGGTAGTCTTCCCCCCCGGGGGCAACACCGAGGGGGAGTCATGACCGGAACAGACGCAGGGCAGTACAAGGCACCACGGCTCCGATTGAGCGAGGGGAAGCTCATCGCTCTCATCGCAGGCGTCGTCGTCGCCGTCGGCGCGATCATCACCACCGTGGTCATCGTCAACACCGTCAGCAACGCCGGGCCCGACTTCGAAGCTGCCGTCGACGAGTGCGGTCTCAACATCGGTGGCGACGCGCGCATTCTCGACAACGGTGACGGGCTCATCCTCAACACCGCCGGCGAGGACTCGCCAGGGCTCCAACTGTCGAGCACCCTCTGCATCCTTTCGGCCTTGGACGTGCCGGACACGACGGTCACCCGCATGGAACAGACGCGTTCCCTCGACGGGAGACAGTCAGACAACCTCGGGAAGTACACGGTCGAGTGGACCTATCACCCTGACGACGGGCTCGACGTCCTGTTCTCGAAGTAACGCGCCCGGAGGTACGGTGCGGGGTGTGACCCTCCCTCCGCCGATCGCGTGTCCCCGTTGCGGGACAGTCATCGCGGCGACGTGGTGCCACGCATGCCGCATCGACGTCATCCCCGTGTCGGTGGGGTGACGTAGCCTGTTGCTCTCTCGGCCGGAGAAGGGGAGCCGGCGTGGGACGTACCAGCAGAGTCAGTGACGCGATGATCGAGCGCGCGGCAGCGTCGGTGGCGCCTACCACGCTCCCGACGCCCGCGTACGGCCCGCAGCCGGTTGAGTGGTTCGACCCTCCGCGGCCGGTGTGGGCGTGGGTGTCGTGGCGTGACCGGCCCGCCGAGCGGGTCGCGTGCCTGGCGACGGGCGCGAACGACCGCGTCGTTGTCCTCGAGGTGGCGTGCGATGGTGGGCACTGGGCGCCGGTGGTATGGCGCAATGCGGTCACCGTGCGGGACCGGTGAACGACGAAACGCCCCCGGCGTCCACCCACCCGTGAGGGTGAGGGACGCCGGGGGCGTTTCGGATTCGCTTATGCTCGGCGGCATGGGGGCGGTGCGGTGGGTTGATGCTGGACGGGGCATCGCGATGCTCATGGTGGTTGCGGGACACACGATCGACTGGACACGCGCCGACGAGGTTGACCCGGTCGTGAAGGTGTCCCTGAGCCTCATCGTCTCGTGCTCGCTGCCTCTTTTCTTCTTCATCTCCGGGGTGTTGGCCACCGGTGTCCCTCATACGTCGTGGCGCACACTGATGGCCCGGAAGGTGGCTCCGCTGCTGTGGGTGTTTCTCCTCTGGCAGCCCGTGGTGTTCACGTACAAGCTGGCAGCCGAGGCATCGCTTCCCGGGCAGGCTCCCGCCGACCTTTCGGCCGCCTTGCTTCGTCTGCTTGCGAGCCCCCTGCGACCGACCGGCGAGCTCTGGTTCATCTGGGCACTGGCGGTCTTCTACGTGCTGACGCGCGCGTTACGCGGGGTCCCTGTGCGAGTTCAGGTCGCCGCCGCCGTGGCGCTGTCAGCGGTGTGGGTCACCGTTGCGCCGGCGCTGGTGAGCGAGGACATCCTCGCCGTCATCGGCGTTGGGTGGAACGGACTCGTTTCTTACGCGGCGTTCTTCGCGCTCGGCCTAGCTCTGCCCAACGCTCGAGCGCGGGTCGCCTCTCTATCTCTCACGACGGCCGTCGTGGTGGCCGGGCTGTGGATCACGGCCGTCAGCGTTCTGTCGGTGGTAGGTCTGACGGCGACACCGATCCTCGCGTTCGTGGTCAAGCTCAGCGGGTTAGCGGGGGGCGTCTGTCTCGCTCGACTGGCGCAGTCATGGGGCTTTCTCCGGCGCGTCGGCCGCGCCACTATGCCCCTGTACCTAATGCACACCACGGTGATCGTGCTCGTTCTCGTCGCCGCCACCACAACAGGAATCGCCCCGGTGCCGTGGTCGGGCACCGGGGCGATACTTCTATGGGCCATTGCTGTCAGCGTTGGTCTCGTGTTCGGGTGGATGGTTGACGTTGCAGATGCGACGTGGCTCACGCGGACAGTGCCCGCGCGGCTGCGTCAAATGCTTCGTCTACCCGAGCAGCATGTTCCCCTCCGCTTTCGCGGTGAAGCTGAACGCACCCGACGTTGACCCGACCGGCGTGGCACGCAACTGAAACACCGAACCCGTGTGGAACAGATCCCAGGTGAAACTGGGATCGTTGGCTGCAGCGCCGGCGGTTTTCCCGCCCGACCCGAGAACGACGCATGATCTCGTGCCGTCCGGGCTGTTACAGATGAGCAGCTTGTACACCGCCGTCTTGGCGAGAGTACCGGCGTTACGCACGTCGACCTTGATCTCGCCATCCAGCGCAGTGGACACCGCGGACTGCGCGTTGAGGTCCGTCACGGAGAACACTGCCGCGGTGCCCGTCACCGTCTGGTCGCGTGAGATCAGTGCCGTCTCCTTGGACCGCTGGTGAATCCAGCGATCGGTGGTGACGACACGTCCACGGAAGCTGTCCGGAGTCAGCGTTCCGTTGTCACCGTCGTATGGCGGCAACTGCGGGGTGAGCGCCGTGATCGTGCTCTCGATCCAAACGCGGTACGGCGTGGCAAGAGCGGTGGCACCGTAGTACTGCTGCGGCGCGCTGCTGGAACGCTCGACACTGATCGGCTTGATCTTGACGTGACTGATGAGTCCGGTCCCGTAGAAGCTGATCGCATTGCGAGATGCCTGCGAGATACTCCCGCCTCCGATGGTTCCGTACGTGAACGTACGCGCCGGCGCGGTCGAGTCTCCGGGCATGCCCTGACCGAGCACGATGTTGATGCCATCCCCCGGGAGCCGCTGCCCCGGCCACGCGATGAGATTGTTCTCGATCGTGAAGTGGTTCGGGTCGATCAGTCGGATGGCGTCGAGACCGGCCTCGAACAGTTCGTTGTCGGTGATGATGCCCCAGTCGGAGAACCCGATGTCGATGTGACGCTGCTTGGTCGCGTCGGCCTGCTGCCACCCCGAGAAGAACATGCGGTTGCCGCGGATCTTGAAACCGTCACACGAGTCGATGAGGATGTGCGTGAGGCGTGCCTTGCCCGTGTTGCCGGTGAACGTCAGGTCAGCGTGAGACCGCCAAACGGCTCCGGAGCCGGTGATACCGCGGAACAGGGACTGCACGTTGTCGTAGATGTTGTCGCGGACGAGATTATCCGCACAGTCCTGGCCCGCCTCGGTCACGGAGTAGATAGCCGAAGACATGTTGTAGAACCAGTTGCCAGCCACGACGTGACGCTTCGCGTTGATCCACCGGATGCCGGCGAAAGAGAGGTCTCCTGTCGGCCCCGTGCGTTCGAAGCGCACGCCGTAGATGCCGCGCCCCTTGAAGTCCGTGGTGGTCCCTGCGGCGCCGAATGACATGCGTCCGTTGACGGTTCCGGGGCCCTCGATGTTCACGTCCGACCGGGTCACCGTGACGTCGGGGAGCTTGAACACGCCCTCCGGGATGGACAGAGTCCCCCCGGTCGGCACCTCGGAAAGCGCCGTCGCGAACGCCGTCGACGCATCGGCCACACCGGTCTGGTCTGCGTCGTAGAACGTCAGAGTCCGCTTCGGTGCACGCTTCCACAAGGTCAGACCAGCCGGCGACGTCTTCGACGCGATCTCGCTCCCTGCGACGACCTTCATCCGGTCGTCAGCGCCGGCTTTGCTGTAGATGTCGACCATGAGTCATCCTCCGAGGGTGATGGTGCCGTCACCGTTGTCGGTGAACGATCCGTTGGCGAGGGTGATGGTGCCGTCACCGTTGTCGGTGAACGACGCGTTGGCGACGGCTTGCGCGAGCGCCGCCCCGACGGGGGTAGCGGGGTCGCCGATGTCGGCCGCGACCGTGGAGTACTGCTGTCCGAGGTGGTCGAGCTTCTCGGCGGTCACGTCGAAACCGGGCGTGCGGTCGCGCCACACAGGCGGCGTGAAGGGCATGGGCGCTCTCCTCAGTGGTCAGCGTGTGGCGGCACCCCTGTACGGGTGATGCCGAGGGGGTGACGGCGGGGTGAGAAGGGGATGATAAGAGCCGTGTAGGCGGCGGCCCCGATGAGCAGGACCGCCGCCAGGAACCGCATCAGTCGCCTTCGAGGTCCCGGCGCAGTGCGTGCGCGGTGGGGATCTTCGCGCCGTCGGGCAGAACGTAGAAGCCGCCCTCGACGGTCGGGGTGATGGAGCGGTTCGTCGGATCGGCGGGGAGCGTGGCGAGGATGAGCCGCACGAGCGAGCCGAGCGCGGCGATGAGCGCCGCCTGCAGCACGAACGCCCAGTCAACGTCGGTGATGAGCGTCGCACCGACGAAGCCCGCGGCGAGGGACTGCGCGAACGTCTTCACCACGCGCTCGACCGCGGCGAGCCACCACGGCAGGTTCACGCCCTCGACCTCGGGGAGGCCGGCGAGGCTGGTGACGATCGACGCGAGGAACGCGAGCGCCGCGGTGAGCAGCACCGTCACCCAGGGGATGTCGGCGAGCAGCGTTGCGCCGAGGTAGGGCACGGTGACGACGAGGGCGGTGTACGCGGCGCGCTTACCGGCGTCCGCCCACCAGGTCGGGTTGGTCAGGTTCGAGAGGTTCACGGGGTGTCCTTCCGGGGACGAGAAAGACCCCGGCGGGATACCGGGGTCAGGGGTGGGTGGGGCGGGCTGGGGGCGGAGGCGGTGATCCCTTGTAGATGTGGTCGCGAAGCTGCCGGGAGTAGTCGCGTTCGGCGTCGAGCAGGTCGACAATGGCTCGTCGTCCGGTCTCGCTGGCGTCGGCACGCGCTTCGGCTGCCACGGCGCGCGCGTTGGCGTCCTTGAGCTGTTCCTGAATCTGGTCGATGAACGCGTCCCGGTCTGCGACGGTGTCGCGCCGCTCTGTGTGCTCAGCGCCGCGGATGCCGGCGCGGCGGTCCGCCCACGTCTTCACGAGGGTGCCGATCGCGGTGGCGATCGCGAGGAACGCGGTGCCGAGAAGTCCCCAGTCCTGCAAGCTCATCCGGGCCGTCCGATCTTGTGCTCCTGCACGAGCCGCCACCGGATGACGAGCAGGTCCACCCACCGGATGCCGAACGACACGAACAGCGCTGACACGGCGGACGCCTGCGCGAGACGCGTGTCCTGGTCAGTGAAGATGTCCCAGATCGTCGCGGCGTAGATGATGGTCGCACCAACCAGCAAGGGCAGGCCGGTGAGCTCGAAACGGTAGCGTTGCGCGAGGGAACCGCCGATGCAGAGCAGCCCGCCGACGACGGCGATCGCGCCCCACACGTCGGTGAGTCCTTCGGGCATCCGCTCGGACACGGTGACAGGGGTGAACCAGACCGCCCCGACGCCCATGCTGAGCGCGAGGGTGTACAGCGCCGCGCGCAGCGCGTACAGAATCCAACGCGCCCAGCGTGGGTGACGGGTGTACGGCATCAGCTCGGCGATCCGCCGCGTCCGAGCCGCTCGGCCACCTTGTCGGCCAGCGCATCGAGGTCGATCGCATCGGCGATGCCAGCAAGCGCGGGCTGGATCTCGTTGCGGACCAACTGCGCGATGTCGAAGTCCTTCGCTCCATCGCCGTTCGCGTCGACAACGATTCGGTCGCGCGTGTCGATCGCACCATCGAGCGCGAGCCGGAGCCGCGGCGTGGAGAGGTCCACACCGGGCACGCCGTCGAACATACGGACGGCGGTGAGCTTCTCGGCGAAGTCCTTGCCGCCGATCGCGTCGATGAAGTCGGAGACCTTGTCGAGCTTTTTGCTCTGGTCAGGGGTCATGTCTTCCTCCTCAGGAGCGGGGTCGTTGCGGTGGTTGTCGAGGGACTCGAAGTGCTCGAAGTGCCAGCGCTCGACGAGCGTCCACACCCCGTTGACCCAGCGGTAGACCGTGCGGCGCCAGCCGTGGTCCTCGAGGATCGAGATGATCTCCTGCGCCTCGTTGGAGTCGATGGCGCCGCCGTACTGGTGCACGCTGGGCGTGTCCGGGTTGAGGGCGATCGCTCCGCGGCCGGAGAGGTAGAGCTGGAAGAACCGGTTCTGCTGGTCCCAGGATCGGCCTGCCTCGCTGATCTGCAGGGCGTGGCCGATCTGCTGGTCGATGCGACGAATGGACTGCGCGGCGGGGCGGTTCAGCCAACCGCGGCCGAAGCCGAGGTCGACCTGCTCGCCCTGGTAGACGAACGCCATGTCACACGTCCTCGAAGACGAGCGCTCCGTCAGCGTCGAGGGACGCCTTCACAAGCCCGTCGCCGTTGAGGTCGGCGCTGCCGCCGATGTCGAGGATGATGTGCGGCGGTGCGCCGTCAGCCTTGAGGATCTCGATGAGAGCGCCCTGGTCCGGGATGTCGGTCATGTGGGGCACGTCCTTTCATGACGAAGCCCCCGGCGGGTGCCGAGGGCTGAGGCGGTGACCGAGCTTCTGCTCAGGTGAGGTAGAGCAGTTCGACGGAGAGCTGCAGTCCGCGCTGGTCGACGGTGTCGATGCCGTTCGCGACCGACGTGTAAACGAGAGCGCGCACCACGTCACCCCCAGCGAGAGGCACCACGGCAGAGCCGCTCAGGGCATTGCCGGCGCCGGTGGCCATGTCGAGCAGGACACCCTGATCGGGGCTGCCGCTGTTCTTCGTCACCTGCGCAGCCATCGGCGAGGACGTGTTCTGCAGACGCACGTTGAATCCGACCCGGTACACGCCGGCGCGGGCGATCTGCAGCGCCCCGGGCGACCATGACCCGATGTCGTTGATCTCCGCGGCGCCTGTGCCGAACGCATCACCGAGGCCGTACCACCCGGACACACCGAAATTCTGGGTGGCTTCGTCCTTGCGTCGGGCGAGGAACAACGCCTTGTCGGGCAGCCACTCTCCCGTGGGCGCGTTGGTGGTAGCGACGCGGGTGATCGCCCGTTTCGTGTCCAGCCGGTACGCCTTCGCCCCGACAGCCGCGACCCACGCGTTCTGCTCAGCCTGGTTGCGGAGCATCACCGTCCCGCCGGCGTACGCGGTGAGGCGCGCGGTTTGGGTGATGACGACCGTCTGCGTCCCGTTGGTGTCGGAAGAGGTGACGACGGCGGTGGCGAGTTCCTCAGCGCCGGCAGGGATGGACGGTTTCTGAGGGTTCGCGTTCGCAGTACCGGATGTCACCCCGAACAGGGGTGCTGTCTGCCCCGTATCGGTGAGCGACGGGAACCGGCTGCGGAACCAGATCACGTCGATGCGGCTGTTCGACCCGGGGGCGACCACAGTACCGACCGTGTCGGTCTCAGCGTTGGCGACGAACTCCACCCCGACGCCGTCGCGGGAGGTCGCGCCGACGAACGGCCCGATCCGGTACGTCATCGACGGGTCAGTGGTACCGGTGACGATCGGGCCCGCCGGAGCCGCGAGGACGCCCGTGCGCGGTGCCCCGGCGGCGGAGCAGACCAGCATGCCCGCCTGGATGCGCCGCCACGCGGAGACGGGGACCCCGGCTGGTGCTTCGGAGGGGAGAGAGGGGGTAAGCATGACGCCTCCTACGTGTGACCGACGCGACCATCACCCGCGGTCCATGTGACGACGCGGCCGGATGCGCTGGTGAGGTCCGTGTTGGGAATGGACGGGATGCGGACGACACCGCCGGCCTGACCGATCGTGACGTCGGCTCCGGTGAGCTTCTCGTTCACCTTCGCCTCGACGATCGCGTCGATGTTCTCGTTGATGAAGTCGGTGATCCGCTGGTCGAGGTCGCTCACCAGGATGGTGAGTTGCTCCTGCTGCGCGGTGAGCTGCGCCTGCTGCTCTGCGAGCTGACCCTGCTGGGTCGCGAGCTGCTCCTGCTGCGTCTGCAGCCTCTCGACGGCGGCTTGCAGCACGGTGATGGCGTTGTACTGCTGGGTGCCGGTCGGGGTGTTCAACTCGCGAACGGCGCGCCACAGGGCGGCGATTTCGTCGGCGAGATTCTCGACACCCCGACGGGGAGGAGCAGGTTCGGCCATCAGTCCTCCTCGTCATACGTGGCCCCGCAGGTGACCTGGATGAACTCCGAGCGGGACGACCCAGACAGGCCGACGATGCGGCGCTCGTAAGATCCCGCCGGGAGGTAGTCGTAGATCGGGTCGATGCTCGTGCCGCCGGTGAGTACACCGGGCCCGGTGAGGGTTCCCGGCCCCGTGAGGAGCCCGAGCTTGACCTGCTGCTGTTCGGAGAGGAACAGCTCCGCCATGTCGCCGCAGCCGTACTCGTACGGGAACGGGGACGCGTTTATCGGCGCGTCGAACGACCAGAACTCCCACGGCTTCCGCGCGGTGCGCAGCGTCTCGATGTTGGCGGAGTTCAGGGTGTTCGGATCGGTCGTGGTGCTCGAAACGTCCGACTCGAGGTGCAGCAACGGGAAACCCCGATCCACAAGCCACGGGTCGTAGGTCATGTGCAGCAACGCAGTATCGGAAGAGCGGCCGGCGGCTGCCCATGCGACCGATCCCATGCGGGTAGGGTCGAGCTGCACGCCGACGCCGGTCACGTCGTTCGGTTCCCACGTGAACGGGGCCTCGCCTTGCAGGCGGGGCTGGTCCTCGGTACCGGACTCGTACACCCACCCGAAACTGTCCGCACTGGTCCGCACGAGACGGATGCGAATGTCGGGGCCCTTCTCCTGGCCGGAGAGATCCGTCAGAGCGCTGCCAACTTTCTTGCGTTCGACAGCGCGGTACTCCTGCCGGCGCGTGCCGGGCCGGTCGGCGTGGAACGTGATCGGGATGTCCGTCCACCCGGGCCACTGGCACGCCTGCTGCACGAGCCGCTTACCGATGGTGCCGTGATCGACGCCCTCCACGATCGTGTCGAACCCGGTCGCGGGCTTGCCGTCCGGGGACAGCCAGTCGGCATTCACCGCACCGGGCCCGCCGGGAGGTGGGGGCAGCACGGGTACACCGTCGAGCATGCGCCGGAAGCCGCGGGCGGTGACCGACAGCATCCCCTTGTCGCGGTCGAAGTCCTGCGGGATGATAGGCCCGCCGAGAAGGTGACCGCCGACGTCGACGGCGATCGAGTGTTTCCACGGGGTGAACAGGTTCCGCCACCCGCGCGGACTGTCGACGAAGCGCATGTTGATGGTCTCGGCAACATTCGACTGCTCCTGCCAGTCGTACTCGGACGGCTCGCTCTCCTCGAGCAGGGCACCACCTCGGGTCTCGAACACGTAGAACCTCGTCACCGGGTCACCACCATGCGTGATCTGCCTTCCCCGCGAGACGCGGCGACCCCTCGGGTTCGGTCGCGTCGAACTGGAACGTCCGGGACATGCCGCCCGGGATGCTCGTCCACTCTCGGTAACGGAGCCACCGGTCCACGTTCTGCCCGTCGAGGGTCGCGTGCCCGTTCTTGATCAGCACCGTTGACCCAGCCGGCACTGGTCGAGCGAACCCGACCCGCGCGCCCGTCGCGACACACGTGATGAGGGCGGACCCAATCCCGCCGGGAAGAACAAACGACGGGTCGGTGGGCGCCTTGCCGTTGTTGACGAGCGTGATGCGCCCGCTCGAACCACCACCAGGCCACACCATCGGCCACGTGAGCGGCCACACGACACCCTGCCCGGGCGACGGCAGAGGCGTATCCACCCACGCCCCGGTCGCGTACCGGCGAGGGTCGCGGGCGATGCAGTGGATGACCGCCTGGCCGATGTGCAGACCGAAGTGATCCTCGGGGGTGACAGATGCCGTGACGTAGCGCCAGGTGGAACCGGCGGGGTAGTTCGCGGTAAGGAGCACGGGACCTTCGGCGGCCACTGCGGAGAGCTGATCGAACGCTTCCTCGACGTCAGCGCCTGTCTCGCCGCGGAAGCTCACCCGAATGGAAATAGCCTTCGTCGATCGGAGTGAGTGGTCCGTGGGGAACGCCCCGTGCTGCTGGGGGCGTTCCACCACGTCCTTCTTGTCGGGGGTCGTGCCGAACCAGTCGGTGAGCTCGCTGAAAGCCCAGCCCGGCGCGTCCCAGTCGAGGAACGTCAGAGGGCCGAACTGCAGCGAACGCTCACCGGTCATGTGCTTGCCACCGCCCGACTGAACTCGTCACCCCAGACGCGCGCCTGGATGCGCGGGTCGGTCTGCTGCGTTGTGATGTGCTGGGTCACGTTGATCGGACGCTGACCGGTTCCCCCCGGTGCCGCGACAGGAGCCGCGACTGTCCCCTTGGGGACCATGTCGAAGCCCCACTCGTTGAGCATCTGCTTCGCGATGACCAGAGACCGGTCCCGCTTCGCTGGCGCGTTCGGCAGGTACCACTCGCCGCCCGTCTCGTCCTCGGCCCACACACGGTAGGTCCCAGCACGAGCGAACTGTGCGATGTGGTTCTCGGCACGCCGGCCGCCGTCCGCGTAGAACTCGACCTTGCCGCCGTCGGCGTTGTACTTCACCGTGGTCCCGGCGATTTGATACGTCTGCCCGCCGGTGGCGTCGACTGTCACGTTGATGCGGCGGCCGTTGTAGTCCGTGAAGAAACCTTCCAGGTCGCGGCGCGCGCTGGCCGTCTGCGCGATGACCTTCCACTCCGTCTCGGACGGAATGCGGAAGATCTGATCCGCCAGCGATGCTGCTTCGTCGGCGTTATAGCCGAGATCCTGCGCCCGCTGGATGAGCGCCTGCCGCCCAGCCTCGAGGGATGCCCGGTAGTTCTGCGTGCTCCCGTCGAGAGCGAACTGCTTGTCCGCGGCATTCTGCGACGAAGCGGCGAGGTCGTTCAGCATGCCCAGGTTGTCGCGACCGACCTGCGTTCCCTGATCCAGGGTGAGCGAGTAGCCCTCCTGGCCCTCGCGAGCCTTCTGGATGGCCTCGTCGACCTTCGCGAGCGCGTCCTGGTATTCGATGTTGGCGCTGACCGCGTCCTGCCCGACACCGTTCGCCTCGTTGATGGTGTCGATGAGGCTGCTGAGTTCGTCTTCCAGCGATCGGACGCCATCGGACGCCTGAAGGTACGCCGCTGCTGCGGACTCCGTGACCTCCGTGCCGGCACCCGTCGCTGCTGCTGACCCTTCGGTGGCGGCCCTGAGGTCTTCGTGGCGAGTCTTCGAGTCGATGAGCTGGGTGTTCAGGTCGTCGACCGCGCGCGAGGCGTTCTGGAGTCCGATGTCGAATCCGCCGGCGGCGAAGCTGGCGGCCTTGAACCGCTCGATGACGGCGTCGGCGGCCGATCCGCCCTCGTACAGGGCGTCAGTGAGTTCCTTCTGGCTGAGCCCGACCTTCTTCGCCTGCTCGAACGCGCCAGCGTCGGCCAGCTTCTTGGCGATCATCGCGCGCGTGTTCTCGGTCGCGGCGCCGGTCACCTTGTCGAGGCTGTCCGCGAACTCGGCGGCTCCCGCGTTCATCTCCGCCTGTCGTGCAATGACGAGCGCGATGACCGTGACGATGCCGGTCAGCGCAAGCGCCGCACCCGCACCGACGAGCGCTGTGGTGCGCATGCTCGCATTCGTCTTGGCGAACTCAGTCTGCAGCTCAATAAGACGAGCGCGGACCTGCACAGCACCACCCGCGAAAAGCAGCATCGAGGCCGCGGCGACTCCAATGCCGAGGGCAGTGGCCTGCACGGGGGCCGGCATCTCGCCGTAGCTGTCGACGAGCTGCGTGGCGATCTGCACCATCTCGCGGAGAATGTCGTTCGCACCTGAACCGCTGCGGATGAGCGCCGTGTCGAACGCGCCGCCCAGCTTCTCGACGTCGCCGGCGAGGTTGTCCTGCCGGATGGCGGCCTGCTCCGCGGCGTACCCGGAGTCATCGACCGCGGCGGTCCACTTCTCAACCTCGGCGGCACCGCCTTCGTAGAGCAGCGTTGCGGCGTTGAGGGACTCGTTTCCGAAGATCCGGCCGAGCGCCGCGAGACGCTCCTGCTCGGTGAGGCCACCGAGCTTGCTCTGCAGCTGGTCGGCGATCCCCGAGAGGGAGAGCATGTTGCCCTGCGCGTCGAAGACGCTGATGCCGTACTTCTCGAGCTCTTTGCTGGCTGCCGCGGACGGGGACTGCAGGCTGGCGAGGACGCCGCGGAGCGAGGTGCCCGCCTTCTCTCCGATGATGCCCTGCGTCGCGAAGTACGCGATCGTCCCGGCGGTCTCGTTGAGGGACAGGCCCACGGACCCGGCGAGGGGGCCGACGTAGCTCAGCGCCAAGGCGAGGTCGTCGACGGACCCTTGTGCCTTGCCGGCGCCCGCCGCGAGGACGTCGGATACGTGCGCGGCTTCGGACGCCGGGAGGCGAAACTGGGTGAGGGTGGTCGCCATGATCTCGGCGGAACGAGCGACCTGCAGCTGACCCGCCGCGGCGAGAGCGAGCGCGCCGCTCAGCGACCCGCCGACGATGTCGGACACGGACTGGCCCGCCTTGGCGAGCTCCTCCTCCGCGGCGGCGGCCTCGGACGCCGAGTAGGCGGTGTCGGCGCCGGCCTCGAGGGCTGCTTCGCCGAGCTGCTTCTGCTCGGCGGCGGTGGCCATGGTGGCGGCGCGCGTCTGCGACATCGCCTTGTCGAACTCGGTGTACTTCGCCACCGACAGAGCCACGACGGCGGCCGTCGCGGCACCGGCGACGAGGAGAACTTTCGACAGCTCCTTGGCCGCCGAGATCTGCTCCTCGGTCGACTGTGCCTGCTTCTGCTGCTTCTTCGCCGCGGTCTCGGACTCGTCACCGACGCCCTTCGTCGACTTCGCCTGCTCGTCAAGGGGCGCCTTCGCGTCCTTCGCCTTCTTGCCGGTCTTGTCAACGGCGTCGCCGGTGCGTTCGACCTTCGGGGTGGCCTCAGCGGATGTCCGGCCGAGCTTCTCGACCGCCTGGTCCGCCGACGCCATGTTCGACTGGAAGGTCTGCTCGCCCGCCGTCTGGATCTTGAAGATCAGAGCGCCCGCGTCGAACATGGCGTACCGCCTTCCCGACCCAGGTCGTGTCGATATCGGGGAGGCGCTCGATCGCGCCGCGGACGGTGTGCCAGGGGCGCGTGTCGAGCGCTCGATCGAGGTCGGGTACGAGGCCGGTGGTCGCGAGGTCGAGTTCGACCTCTCCGAACAACTCCGGCAAGACCAGCCCCCAGAACTCGGACGCGGACAGCCCGAAGCCCTGCTCCTTGCGGCTGTGCTGCTCGGCGGACGCCGCGCGCTGCGCCTGCCACTCGGGGGTGTAGATCAGCTCGGGGAAGTTGCCGTTCGCGTCGGGACGGCCGACGCCGATGATCAGGCCGTCGCGGATGCCTCGGGCGATGTCCGCCGGGCCAAGAGACCCAAACGCCGGGACAGCGCCCCCGTTGCTTTTAGGGTGCCCGCGAGACCCTCACCGCCCTCGATGTAGACCTTCACCCCGTCGAGACCGAGAACGGTCTGCCAGAAGAACGCGGGCATGAGGATCGACTCGGCCTCGTCCTGCGACAGTTCCAGGCCGATGCGGTTGAAGTTGGTCTGCTCGGCGTCGGGAAGCGGCTCCCAGCGCCCGGTGATGGCGTTCTGGCGGCCACCGTCGGCGGCGATCTGCAGCGCCTCGGTCATCTCCTGCGCGCGGTTCTGCTGACCGCTGGAGACGGCGAGGTAGGTGTCGGTGATCTGCACCCCGGCGCGGCCGGGGAGCGGGTGGATGATGAACGGCTTTTCGATGCCGTCGAACTTGAGGTGAAGGTCGCGGCCGACCTTCTCGGCGTGCACTGTCATGGAGTCCCTGCCCTCCCTGACTTCAGGCCGCGGTGTACGGCAGCGTGTTGGACACGCCGACGTCGTTGGTGACAGTGATCGGCGCCGAACCGGACACGGTCGCCGGGATGAGCAGCGCGACGGTGTACTCGTCGACGGTACGGATCTTCGTCACGGCCTGACCGTCGATCGTGGCGGAGACGATGGTGCCGAGCTTGTACCCGCGGACCTTGAGCAGGTCTCCCGGGGCGAGGCCCGCAGGGGTGGCGGACTCGAGGATCGGTGCACCGGTCCCGGCGATCGGGGAGGCGATGCGGGGGACGATGCCGTCGGACTGGAGGGTGATGCGGACGACACCCTTATCAGCGAAGCCCGTGTTTCCCTCGGCGTACGCGACAGAGAACTTGCCCTGCACGACCGGCATGTCCTCGTCGAGCGCGTCGGTGAACAGCTGGAACTCGCGCTTGTTCGCCTCGCCCTCGGAGAACGCGGCGCTGACGAGGTCCTTGAACCACGCCTGGGCCGCGACAATCTGCTTCGTGACGGGGTCGCGGACGACCTCGACATCGAAGGTGGGGGCGTAGTTGTAGCCGATGATGTCCTCACGGGTGCGGCCCTTCTGACCGTACACCTCGCGGGGGACGCTGATCTTCGTGGGGTTCAGGGCGAGGTTGTTGATGTCGCCCGTGATGTTCTGGAACACGCCGTTCTGCCGCATGCGGATCAGGCGCTGGTGCGCGAGCGCGACGGACCCCGCGGAGGGCGCCATCGTGTCGTAGAGGGTGGTGTCGGCCATGGCCGCCTCCTTCGTGGGTGGTGTGCCGGCGCTTCCGGCGGGGGTTCCTACGGCCGGCGGCCGCGGAAGTAATAGGTCGCGGCGACGGCGGAGCGTCCTTGCGAGTCGGGGTCGAAGTCTGTGGCGGAGAACTCCCACGCCCAGCCAATGCCGAGCACGTTGGGGAGGTATTCCTTCTGGTCGAGTACGTCGCGCAGGTCGGCGCCCCATGCGCGGGCGACCGTGGGACCGCCGAGCCGGCGCGTGTACACCTGCGTGCGCCAGACCATGTCGGCCCGGCCCTCGGGGACAGGGCGCAGCGGGGTGAGGAGAGTGAACTCGCTGACCGTGGTTGGCATGACCCCGTCGAGGCGGATGCCGCGCTCGACGATCGCGCCCGTCGGCTTGAAGATGGCGAGGCCGGCGTCGTGTATGAGCTGCGCAAGCGCTCGGTTCAGCGTCATCTCCGGCGCGTCAGCCACCCCGCACCTCGTTCCGAATGATGTCGCCGAGCTCCTTCTTGTTCTGGACGATCGCGTTCTCCAGCCACTTGCCCTGAGCGTTCGGGTTCGAGTCCTTCGAAAAGTCGTACTCGGGGTGCTCATGCAGGCGTGCGGCGTACGGGGTGTCGTAGACGATGCCGGCGCCTTCCTCGGCGTCGACGGACGGCTCAACGGTTCCGGAGCCGGACAGGTTCCCGGTGTCGAAAGGCACCATCTGACGGGAGAGGGTGAGGCCGCGCTCGGCGGCCTTGTTCTCGCCCGCGATGAGGCGCGCACGGATCTCTTCGGTCAGCTCGCCGAAGCGGTTCGTCATCGTCACCTGCACGCGGACAGCCATGGTCGCCTCCTACTCGAGGTACAGCTCCACGTGGGACGGGGTGCCGCGGTAGTCGAAGAACGCGGAGTCGATGACTTCGGCGGTGCGCTCGCGCGGCGTGCCCGCCCACACGGTCACGCGTGACCGGGGTGCGGTGTCATCGTTGGGCAGCATCACGACGAACGTCGTCGACGTGATCTCCTGCCCCGACGTGGGGGAGGTGGAGCGCCGGTCGACGCGGAGGCGGGTCTTCTGCTCGACGTACGCGGGACGGTCGGCGCGCGCAGCGCCCCAGATGTCACCCTCGGCGCCGTCCCCGCCGAACGGGGTGACAGTGACGCGGTGGGGGAGGTGCTTCTTCCGCAGGCGGACCACGGGCACCTCCTACGTGTGCGCGACGGATGAACCGATGAGGCCTGCCGTGGTGAGGATGTCGACGGCCTTGTCGCCGATGCGGCGCGCGAGCTTCTCGCTGGCGGACAGGTTGTCCGATCCGGACGACGTCGTGCCGAGCGACACGGACCCGATCTTCACCGCTCCCTGCGCCGCGTCGATGCCGCGGGGGTCGTCGGTGTCGGCCCAGTGTTCGACGATCGCGCACGTCGCTTCTGCGAGGTCCTCGGCAGTGTCCGCGTCGGTGGGGTAGCCGTCGTCGTCGACGTCGTACACTGCGCCGCGAATCAGCTTCTCCACCTCGACGGATGCCGACCGGAGTCGCTTCGTCAGGAGCGCTTCGTCGTCGAAGTCCTCCTCGGCGTAGTTCGCGTAGTCCGTGGGAGTGGCGAACACGCGCTGCGGCATCTCAGTCCTCCGTGGCGCTCAGGGTGACGATGCTGTTCCCGTCGCCGAGGACAGTCCCGTCGGGCAGGGTGACCGTCGCGAACCCGCCCACACCGGGTGAAGTGAATGACCCGTCGCCGTTGTCGACGCTGCCCAGGATGGGTGTCGCGGGGGCATTCGACAGGATCTCGACGATCTCCGCGTGCTTCGCCTTCGACGGGAGGGTGATGCCGTCCATCTCGGCGATCTCCCGCAGCTGCGCGATTGTCATGGTAGTGAGGTCGACGATCGGCTCACCCAGGCCCCCGTGGTACGGGGCGACGACCTCGGGGTCCTCCTCGAACTGGAACCCGTGCTGACGGAATGCGAGCTCGCGTTCGGGGTGCAGCGAGTCGACCGTCGCGACACCGTCGATGAACTCGATACCGAACTGCTCCTGGCGGCCGGCGACAGCCTGGGGGTGGATGATGCGCATGATGCCTCCTCTGCTGGGGTTGGTCGGCACGGCAGGATTCGAACCTGCGGCGGCCCGGAGTAGGGGTCCGGCGCTCTTCCGCTGAGCTACGTGTCGTTGGTGCTCCCCGCACGGCGGAGCGTGTGCGCGACGTGCGGGGAGCGGTGACGAATTACTTCACCGGCAGGTCGGCCTGGTCCTTGACCTGACCGTCCTTCGGGTCGGTGCTGTCGGTGACGAGCGCCTGACCCTCCGGGGTGGTGACGCCCTTGTACGGGGTGCCGCCGGGCTTGATCGCGCCCCAGATCTGGTCGACGGTCTTCGCGTCGCCGATGTCGATCTTCTTGTCGGTGGCGTAGGCCAGGAGCTCGGCCTTCTTCCACTTGTCGGACGGGTCGCCGAGCGGGTACTTCGCGTCGGGATTGCCCGGCTGCTTGGCCGGCTCGCCCGAGACGCCGTACCCCTGACGCTCGAAGTAGGCGATCGCCGCCTCGTCGTCCGTGGAGCCCTTGCCGTCAACGAAGTGCACGCCGGCCACGAGGCCGGTGAACCCCTCGACGGGGGTCTCGATGGTCTTCTTCGCCATCTGGATCACCGCACCTTCACGTTGCGCAGCACGGCGGCTGCCTTGGTGGCTTTGAGGGCGACGGCGATCGGGCCGAGCTCGACCTCACCCTTCTTGACGGCTCCGGCCGACGTGAAGTCGGGGAGCCAGGTCTGCACGAGCTGACCGCCGACGATGGACACGCCGTGGAAGCCGTCGAGGCCGACACGGTACGCGTACAGGTCGGTCAGGCCGGTCACGGACGAACCGCCGACGGTGCGCGTCGCGATCGGGATGATCGGGTTGTTCGTGCCGGGCTTGTTGCCCGGGTCGGCGAACAGCACGCCACCGTAGGTTTCGCGCTCGATCGGGCGACCGTTCGGGCCGAGGAGACCCTCGACGGGGTCCTTGGTGTACTGGCCGGCGCGGCGGGCCGCGGCGCGCACGCGTGCGAGCGCGGACGCATTGCCGAGGATGACCGTCGGCGCACCGTCGAGGAGCGACAGGAACTCGTCGATCTTGTCGAGCGCCTTGTGCTCAGCGCGGGCGTTGGTGTCGAAGTCGGACCAGTCGGTCACGGCGCCGACGCCGGTCTCCGTCGACGTGCCGACGAGCGCCTTGTCGAGGCCGTCGAAACCGTTCGCGTCGGTCGCGGTGTCACCGTTGATGACAGCGTCCTGGAACTTCGTGCGGGTGGCCTTGACGGTCTGCTGCAGGTTCAGCGACACGGCACCGGACGCTGCCGGGCCGATCTTCGCGATGACGCGGTCGACCTCGAACGAACCACCGAGGGGAGCGAGGTTCACGACGACGGGGGTCGTGGTGACGTGCTCGGGGGTGTACTCGGTGTTCAGCGCACGGAACGCGGCGCTTCGCTGGGTGGCGAGGCGACGGTAGCCGTAGGTGAGGGTCGCGCCGCCGCCGGCGGGGTTGACGACGTCGTCGAAGATGAGCGAGTCGATGACGGCCGATTCCTTGCGGAACTCGTCGATCACCGCCACGTCGACGTCGTCGGTTGCGTTCTTCTTCGCTTCGACGAGGGATACGGGCATGGTTCATCTCCCTTCCGGGGAGTTATCCCCCGAGGCGCGCTTTCACGGCGCCGTCGAGGGTGGGGGTGGTGGTGGGGGTGTGCTGTCCGCCCTGGTGGCCGGGGCCGCTTGCTCCGGGGAGGGTGGGGCCAGCACGGAACGCCGAGTTCCTCTCGAGCGCGTCTTCGATCGCCTGCTTCACGTCGGCTTCCTTGGAGAGGTCGACGTCGGCGAAGGTCTTCATGAAGCTGCTGGAGTCGAGCAGCATGTCCGCGTTGGCGCCGTGCTTGCCGGCGACGCGGAGGAGGTGGTTCTCGCGGGCGAGCTGGTCGCGCTCAGCTGCGGCGGTGGTGGCGGCCTGCTTCTGCTCGGCGGCGAGCGTTTCGGCGGCTTCTTTCGCCTCCCGGTAGCTCTTCGCTTCACCGCGGAGTTCGCGGACGTACTCGTCCGGGTCGCCCTTGTACGCGATCGGCGCGGCGGGCTGCGCCGGAGCGGCTGCGGGCGAGGCGGGCTGCGCGGGCAGGGGAGTCGGGACGGGCGGCGTCGCCGGGGCCGCGGGGGCGGCCGGGGCCGCGGGGGCCGCGGGCGGGGTGCCTCCGGCGCCGCCTCCCTGCTCGCCGTCGAAGTAGCGGAGGAACGGGCGGTGCCAGGTGGGCGCGAACTGCGGGCCGAGGTGACGGGTTTGCGTGCTCAAGCGGGCACCTCCTCGGTGTCGGGCAGCGTGGCCCGGGAGTTGACGAAGCTGATGATCTCGTCGGCTTCCGCGCGGGTCAGGCTGACTCCGCGGAGGCGCTCGATGATGCTCTGGGTGCGTTCGGACATGGTGGGTGAGCCTCCTGCTCGTGGGGTTCGCTGCACCCCTGCGGTGAGCGACGTGTGAGGGTCCGCGCCCGCCGACGTGCAGGGCCGCCAGCGGGCGCGGAGTGTGTTCCTGCGACTGGGAGCCTGGGAAGAACACCACCAGGAGCAGGAAGTGGGTTAGGGAGGGGCGCAGGTACGCCTAGCCAGTTAGGAGAGCGTCGTGAGCGTCCTTCGCGGCTTCACAGCGGGGACCGCGTTGACGCCCCTCCCGGGTCTGTCAAGCGTCTTTGCCGTACGCAGCGTCACGGGCGCGGCGCAGGACGGTGATCGTCGAGTTTGCCTCGCTCCGGGTGAGCACATCCGACCAGACCCGCACAGGGTGGTGGTCGACGGCGTAATCGCCGATGTTCTCGTGGCGTCGCGTCTCGGCTGCTGCTTCGCGCTCGGCGTCGGCAAGAAGCGACCGCAACTCGTGGAGTGGGATGTCGACGGCGACCTGTAGCCACGAGGCATCGCGGTTCCACTGGACGTGGACGTTACGGCGTGGTTCCTCGGCGTGAACGATGCCGGGCGCAGCGACGACACCGTTCGGCGTGTCCGACTCGGACATTGTCCCGGTCGGGCGGTCGACGATGCGGTTGTGAGTGATCTGTTCTCTGGGCATGTCAGCCCCTTTCGCTTTGCGGCATCACGCCGCCCACTCCGCATCGCGCGGAGGAGTCTTAGGGTTCCGGGCAAAAACCAACCCGGGGGCCGAGTTCACGCTCGGCGGGACGGTCAGACCGATCTGGGCACTGGTGCTGTGCACGCCACTCGCGGACGTCGTGACGGCGTCCATGTATTGCGGCTCCGCAGGAGCAACCATTCCCGGATCAAGTCGCACCCTTTCCGTCTGCGAAGTGCAGCTGCTCGCGGTACGTGGCGCGCTTGCGCCCGGTCTGCTTGAGGAACGCGCGCATCTCGGCCTGCGCCTTCGCGACATCGCGCGCGGCGCTCCGCTGATCGGTGTCGGTCATCGCGGCGGCCTGTTCGCGTTTCGCTGACCGGATCTCCCGCTCAAGGCGGCGCTGCTCTGCGCGCTCGTGCTCGGCCTGCTTGTCGTACTCGAAGTCCCGCTGAGGGATCGCGAGGCCGGGGGAGTAGGCGTTGATCTTGCACCGGTCGTTCGGGTGCCCCCACCCGGCGGCGCGCGCCTGCGCGAGCGTCCCGTCAATGCGCACGGTGACCGGTTCGTCGCGGGTCGCGTGGGGGAGGACGACGTCGCCCGTAGTGCCGTCGAACGACACGATCTTCCCGATCCACGGTGCGCACTTCCGGCACGCGTCGGCGCCGCCGCTGATCGTGCCGAGCTGGATGCCGTTCTGCTGCATCCGCCACACGCCGGCGTCGTTGTACGCCCGGGCGACGCTCGTGCGCCCGGCCATTTCCGCGTACGCGCCGATCGTCCACCGGCGGCCGGACCTGTCCACGAAGCCGGTGATGCCCTCGGCGAGGAACCGTTGCACGATCCGCGCCTGCTGTACCTGCGACGTCGTGACACCGAGGAGCGTGGACGGCGTGTACATGGCGACGATCCGCTGGTACGCGTCCCGCGGGTACCGGGTGATCCGCTCCCGCAGGTTCGTCAGCCGGTTCTCCAGCGACACCGCCACCATCGACGCGGCCTGAGCAGCGGTCGACGTGAACGGGACGGGCCGGATCGTGCCGACACCGATGCCGAGGGTGACCGCGGCGGCGGCTTCCCCCTCGAGCGCGGCTGCGGCGATGATCCGCGCTGCCAGGTCGCCGGGGGCGAGGCCGTCGGCGAGGCGCTCCCCGATGCGGGCGAGCTCGTTCAGGGCCCGTGCACGGTGCGCGGCGAGGTCAGCGAGGATGCGGTTCTGCTCACGCCGTTCCGCGACCGTGAGGCCAGCACCGGCGGCCGCTTCGGGCAGCCGGGCGGAGAGGTCCATGTCGCGGCGTGCACGGGCGGCGACCTCGGCGATCGCTTCGTCCTCCGCGTCGCGGAAGCGGTCGGCGATCTCCCGGCCGAGGTCCTCGACGATGTCCTCGATGCTGCGGTCGGGGTCCGGCTTGAACAGCGCCACCGGTCACCCCCCCAGTCAGGAGGGCGGACCTCCTAGCCATCGCCGCTTGGGCGTGATGGGCGCCGCGTCTTTCCGGCGTCGGCTGGGGCAGTCCCACGAGCCGCCGTCAGTGACTCCATCGAGGATGAAACCAGCTGCGCGAAGTGAGGCGCCCGGTTCGTGCTCGAGCGTGTAGGTGACCACCTTGCTCGCCGGGTATCCCATCGCGACAGCTGCGCGCCGGATGGTTCCGTAGAGCATGGAGCATGCGTTATCGGCGCCGTCGCTCGCGATGCGAACGATCTCGATGTAGCCGCGCTCCTGGAGCACGCGCGACACGGGCCGACCTGCGATCCCCACCGCGCGGATGGCGCCTGTCTCGTCGACCACGGCGACGGAGAACTTGTGCCCCGTCACCGGGCCGTGGTGCCTATGCACGCGGTCGACCCAGGCGTTCGCTTCCCGGAGCGCGATAGGCGCCAGCGTGAGCGTCACTCCACCTCCGGGTCTTCGGGGTCCTCGTCGTCTCCGTCGAACGTCGCCGGGTCAGGCGCGGCCGGGCGCTCCTTCTGGATGCGGCCGACCTCGATCTTGATCTCGTCCTCACCCCAGTCGGGGTTCGCGCGAGCGACCTTCTCCCACAGGCTGATCGCCCCGGCAGCATCCAGGAGCGACAGGGTCCGCGCGAGCTTCTCCGGGTCCTCCTGCGACACGTCCGGGAAGATCACGGTCGGCTGCTCGAACCGGCCGCCACCCTTCCCGGGGAAGAGCTTCCCGTCGAGCTCAAGCGCGACCGAAGCCTGACGGCTGATCGCGGCCCGGTCGTACAGGATCTTCTTGTCGCGGGTGCGCTCCGACGCCTTGTTCCGGTCGTCGACCTCCGTCGCGGTCTGCTGGCCGCCCTGCCCACCACCGGAGTAGTCACCCCACGCCGACTGGGAGTAGCCGGCGGCGCGGAGGATCTCGCGGTACAGGGCGAACGCGGTGCGCTCGTGCTGCTCGACACGGATCTCGAACTGGACCTTGTCGATCATCAGCTCGCCCGGCTTACCCGGGGAGTTGAGACCGGCGAACACCTCGCGGCCCATGTCGAACGCGGCGCCCATGCCGGGGCCGAGGTAGTCGAGGACCGCGTCGGGGACGAGGATGCGGCCCGCGCCCTGGCGGAGGTCACGCATCCACGACGAGAACGTCTCGTCCAGCGCGTCGAACAGCGGGTGGAGGCCGGCGTAGTCGGACCGGCCGGTGTTCGCGAGGACGCCCTTCTTCCGCCATGCGCGGGTCGGCATGTTCGGGTTGTACGAGCAGGTGAGCCGGTCGATGCCGGTGAGGATGCGGGAGTCCGCGTTCACCAACCCGGCGAGGCCAGCCGTTTCGGGGCGGTCCTGCAGCGGGACCCGCTTACCGAGGTTCGTCTCCGTACCACGGAACAGGGCGTGCTCGATCGCGCCGACCTCGTGGTGCTCGAGGTGGCGGTAGACAACCTGCGCCCGGTCCTCGCGGTACTCGGTCCACATGGTGCACTCGACCATCACCCCGCGCCGGAAGACGGGGATGACGACGTCGGCGGCGGCGACCTCGAGCCACACGTGATCGGCGACCTCGGTGTCCCACGCGGAGGTGATGACCGTCGCGCCGAGCGCTGCCTTCAGCTCGCCCATGGTGTTCCAGGTGGCGTGCGCGGCTTCGCTGTTCGCGATGAGGTCGAGGCGGGCCTTGCCCTTCTCCGTTGCGTCGGTGCCGAGAGACACCTCCGGCGGCTCCGCGAACACCAGGTCCGACGACAACGTCGCCAGGTCCGCCGGGGCGGGCACGTGGATGCGGGTGCGGTTCTCATTCGCGGGGACCGGGCGGCCCCAGAACATCTTCGACGCGGCGCCGACGAGCCCGCCACGGTACGCCTGACCGCGGTGCGTGTGCGTCGCCTGCGCCTGCCGGTCGGAAGAGTACAGGCGCTCCAACGTGGCGGTGTCGCCGAGCTGCCATGCCTCGTTCAGCGCGTACGCCTTGTACGCCTCATCCCACGGGGCGGGAGGCCACGCGGAGTTCTCGGCGGGGATCGGCACAGGAGACCCCCTTCGGTGGTGACGGATCAGAGGATGGTCGGGACGGCATGACCGATCACCGTGGGCTGTGTGCTGTTCTCGCACCGCCAAGGGCACGGAAGAGGATGGCTGGCAGTGACGTCGCACCATTCACGGTCGAGCGCTTCGTCCTGAGGGCAGACGTGCACGTGTCCGGGCTGGCCACGGAACTCGAGGACGACAGTTGCCGGTCGGGTGCAGCCTTGGACGTCGCAGGGGAGCATGGTTCCTCCGTCCGTCACGCCCACCGGCCTTGCCGGATGTACTCGTGAAGTTCCTCGCGAGTCCAGCCACCGTCTTCGGTGAATGCTTCGGTCCATTCGCGGATCTCGCGGCGAATGCTGGCGCGGAACGCCCAGAACCACAAGGTGAGCCTCGGGCAGCGGTACCTGGGCCCAAACAACGCATCGAGGCGTTCTTCTCTGAGTCGTGCCTCAGTTCTTCGAGAGAGTCGTCGCACGTGTCCACCCCCGCTCATGCCGCGAGTTGCGGCTTCCAGTAGTTCGTCGTCGAGTGGGCGATGTACCGGCCCGCGTCGAGGCTGTGGTCGTTCTCTTTCACGACCTGGTCCTCGCCGGCGTCGGTGGCCTTCGCATCCCAGCGGTACTCCGTGACCTCTTCGGTGAACCCCGTGCACCGGTCGGTGACGACGAGCTGCCCCGCATCGAGGGCGTTCGCGATCGTCTGGATACCGGGGAGCACGTCGTTCACCGCGGGCCACGGTGTGAGGCCGGTGCCGCGGAGGTCCTGCTGCATCTGCATGTGCATCGACGCGGCGGCCGGGTCGAGCATCAGGAACCGCGGCTGCACGGTCAGCGGGTACGGGGTGTGATCCTGCGGGAGCCACGCCCGGAACCGTTGCGAGAGGGCCGCATCGGTGAGGCGGAGGTCGTTGTGGTCCTTCGGGTTGTACCGCCACTCGTCCATCAAGATCAGGCGGGGGCGCGGTTCGTCGGACACGCCGAGCATGAGCGCCGCGGTCGTGTTCGTCGTGCCGTAGTCCATCCCAATGCCCATGACGTCCCGCAGGCGCGGCATGTCCGCGAACGGGATGACGTGCCGGGCGGGGTCCCACATCGGGTACACGGCGCCCTCAGCGTTCGTCCACTCGCCCTTGATCATCCGGTCGTAGAACACACCCGAGAACGACGCCTCCATGTCGGCGACGTACTCGGCGGGCAGGTTGGGGTTGTCGCGCATCGTGAAGTGGAACGAGATGAGGTTCTTCGCCGCGCCCGGGACGATCCAGTTCTTCCTGATCCAGTGGTTCCGGGACGCGGGGTTCATCGTCGCGAGCAGGCGGGCGCCTTCGACGCGGAGACGGGAGACGAGCATGTTCCAGAATTCCTCGGGGAGGAGCGCGGCCTCGTCGACGTACGCGAGCGCCACCGTCGAACCCTGGATACGGCCGACGGCTTCCTTGTTCGACGCGCCGATGACCATGACCTCACGGCCCAGAATCCGCGCCGACGATGCGCCGGGGGTGTAGACCACCTGCGACGAGATCAACGACCCGAAGATCGACGTGTTCTGGAACAGGACGAACACGTTCTGGTACACCGTCTGCAACGTCCGACCGACGATCACGATGATCCCCGTCTTCGGGGCCACACGCACCGCCAGGAGCAACGCCCACAGGCTGATCACCGTCTTCCCGGAGGAGACAGCACCGAACCACAAGGCCAGCTTGAACTTCGCCGCATCCACGAGAGACAGCAGCTGCGCGCGAGAGACGAGACGTTCGAGCTCGTCAAGCCTCATCGAGTGTGACCTCGGCACGGTACCGGTCAGCCGCAGCAGCGAAGCCCTCCGCGATCTGATCCAGCACACCCGCCGCCTGCTCAAGCCCAGTGTCGGAACGCTCCACGATGCGGGTCAGCTTGTCGAACGTGATCCCCGCCGTCGTGATGACGTTCCGACGCACCTCAACCGGCGCAGACCGCAGAGTGTGCTGCGCGAACGTGTTGTCACGCCCACCGAAGCTGTACACCAGGTACGGTTCGTCGATCGCGTCGAGCATCGACTCCGACGCCGCGAGCATCTTCTCCGCCAATCGAATGCGGCCCGCCGCGAGATCCACCGACCTGGCCGCCGTCGCCTGTTTCGTCGCTGACCGGTCAAAGGAAAGACCGGCGTCTCGGCAGATGTTGGTGACGGAGCCGGCGCTGATTCCGACGCGGCGTGCGATCTCGTTGCGAGGTACTCCGATGGTGTGGAGGTTGAGGACCTGCTCACGCTGCTCGGCGCTGATCGCCATGGGATCACCTCGACTGGGGGTAGGCCTCTTGCCTGGGTACGACAAAGCCCCGGAGGTCTGTGCAGGTCCGGGGCTGTCTGGCGCGGATTTAATCCACTTCTATCACCGTACCCTGGCCACATTGGCCACATTGGAACGGTTCTGGGAATGGTTCGGTCAGGCGTGTCGGCGTGCGCGCTGGTCCGCGACGGAGCCGAACATGGACGGCTGTCGGCGGCCGAAGGTGGGGGAGTCGCGGTAGGCGCTCTTGCGGGCTTCGAGGCGGTACGCGTCGTCCATGTTGACGAGGATGGTCCCGTCGTCTGCGCGCATGGTGCGAATCGCGTTAGGGTCTTCGGCGACCCAGCGGCGAAGCGTGCGCTTCGACCGGCGCAATTCCTTCGCGGCGTCGGCGTAGGAGGCCCAGGTCTTCACGCGGCGTCCAGTCCGAGGATGCGCCGCTTCACGGCGCGTGTGGCGGAGCGGGGTACGTCGGTCAGGTCTTCGATGCTGGTGCGCAGGTGGGCAATCCAGGCGGTGAGCTTCTCATCGTTGCGGGCGAACCACTCCCCGGTGATGCGCGCGTGGGAGAACTCTCGGTGGCGTTGGTGTTCGAGCTTGTAGCTGCCGAACTCGAAGGCGACGAGTTCCTCGTGCGGGACGACGGTCATGCGGCCGGGGAGGTCGGTGGTGGTGCCGATCTTGATGCGGTTGCCGAGCGCGAGGTAGTAGACGAGGGCGTGCTTGCGCATGAAGTCCTCGCGGGTCTGTCGGGGGCGCTTCGGCTCGCGGCGGGCGGCCGCATCTTCGGCGCAGGTGTCGTTGCGGCAGTAGAACGGCTTGCCGTCGAATGTGATGCCGAGGATGCTGCACGCGGGGCACCGGTACCTCTCGAAGCTCATGGTTTAGACCTTCCGTTTCGCTCTTTTCACTATACCAGGTATAGTGCCGCTCGTGGATGAATTGATGCGTACCGTGGAGCGCCTCTCAGCACTCGACGAGCGCCGCGCTTCGCTGGTCCAGTACCGGGACCGGCAGATCGTCGAGGCACTCGCAGGCGGGGCGACGTGGGCGCAGATCCAGCAGGTGACCGGTCTGAGCCCTCGGGGCGTGCAGTTGGCGATCGCTCGCGCGCGCGCCGCCGAGGGCTCCTGACCTCACCGGGCTGCGGTCTTCACCGTGATCCAGGCGGGGAGCTGCTCGTCAGGCATCGGACTCCCGTTCACTCGAATAGGTGCGCACATGTTCGCGTACCTTTGCTCGGGCCTCCCAGCAGTCAGCGCCCGTCTCTACGTGCCCGCAGAAGCACCGGCACCGACCGTAGGCAGCGTCGAGCGACGTCGGCTGCACTACCTGGTGCTCGCCGTAGGGTGCGTCGGGAATCATCACAGGCTTCGCGTAGCGCTCGGTGTCGGTGACCGTCCCGTGCGGGCAGACCTCGAACGCGGCGAGGATCGCGTCAGCAGCGCGAAGTTGACCCGGACCGGGGCGGCGTGACCATCCGTTCGCTCCTAGACCAGCGTCTTCGGCCTTCTGAATGGCCAGTGCCAGCGCTTCGCGTACGTCGTCGGCGGGCGGGGTGGCCGTCCCGCGCGGGCGGACTCCGGCGGCGGCGAGGAACCCCTCGATAAAGCCCTCGTGGCGGCCGTTGTACTCGGCGGCGTCCTCGTAGCTCCACCCCATCGTGCTGACGCCCATCGGGTACTTCGCCTCCGCCGCAGCTTCTGCCGCTTCGCTCACGTCGTCGGCGGGCGGGGCGACCGTCCCGCGCGGGCGGACCTCGGTAGGCGGGTGCGCCGGGCAAGGCCAGCGCAGCGGCCCGTCGCCGCTCGGACATGTGCACGCGCGCGTCTCCGTCAGCGAGTCAATCGCCGCCGCGATCAGCGCACCGGCTTTCACAAGGTCGCGCACGGGATCGCCAGTCGGCTTCCAGAAGTCCTTGTGCCACGGCCACGGAAAGTCCTGGAAGTCGGGTACGGTGTGCCAGTTCGCGCCGGGTTCCCACGTCGGACCGTTACCCAGGTTCAGCGCAACGTTCTCGGCGTAGCACCGGGCCGCCCACGTCAATTCGTAGGCGTGGTCCCGATCATGCTCGGGGGTGTAGCCCTCCTCAGTCACCTGCCGATGACGCTCGGCGGCGATCAGGGCTACACCCGCCAGCGCTTCGCGTACGTCGTCGGCGGGTGGGGTGGACAGGACGGTGGGGAGTCCGAACGCGTCACAGGGCATTTGCTCCTCAAGCGCGTCCCGAGCGGTAACCAGCACGTCGACGGGCACGGCGATCGACACGTCCGGGAGTTGCTTCTTATCCCGCTCGGCGGCGGGCAACGACGCAACGACGGCAGCGATCCTTCCCTGGATGATGGCGTGCGCGTGCGCGACACGGTTGGTGCTGTTCATGCGGTCTTCCTTTCGTCGCCGGCGTCGCGCCGGATGATGGTGTGCGGGTCGGTAATGGCCCAGGCGCCGCGGGGTGCGGCGCCGGGGGCGGCGAGCTGGTGGTCGGCGTCCCAGAGGAGTTCGATGCCGGCGCGGCGGGACTTGGTGCCGTAGTGGTGGCACCAGCAGGAGCAGTCGACGTCGGGGCAGTCGGCGTGGTCGGCGCCGTTAGGGCTTTCGCAGGCGTGGGAACCGGACCAGGAGTCGGGGCCGGTGCGGACCTTGTCGATGCGGTGCCCGCAGTGCTGGCAGTCGATGACCGTGTACGCCCCGACGACGCGTTCCGTGTTGCGAGTGGCGGTGAGAAGCCCGCAGTGGGGGCACCGGGCCGGGGGCGGGGTCTTCTGGGCCCGTTCCTCCACCTCGAGGGTGCGGTACGCGTTGAGGGCGGCGTGAGCGAACTGGATCGCGTGCGCGGCCCCGTCCTGCGTGTTCACCCACATCAGGAGGGTCAGGTCCCCGCGGGTGGCGAGGTGACGGTTGCAGGCGTCGAGCTCGAGGAACGCGAGGGACAGGTTCGAGTACCCCAACGCCGCCGACCCGCCACCCCCGGTCTTGGACACGGCGCGGCCGCCGGCCTCGACGATCAGGGTCGACCACCGGTCCCACCCGGCGTACGCGTGCTCGACCATCGTGAAGCAGTGGTGGCAGAGGAAACCGACCTCCGCGGCGAGGGGCAGGCACCCGGGGCAGGTGTCCGGGTTGGGGCAGGTGACGCGGTGCGCTCCTGCCTCCGTGCACGGGCGGATGCCGGGGAGGTTGTCGTTCGTCGCGCAGACGATCGTCATGCGGGCTCTCCGATCTGCGCGAGGATGCGCGCGGTCGTATCGTCGTCGAGGCGGCGGAGGCCGAGCGCACCGCGGTACGGGATCGGCTCGGCCAGGGCTCGCGGGTCCGCGAGTTCAAGGTGGTGCGCGCCGTCCTCCGCCCACTGGGAGCACCGTTCACTGGACACGCTCGCCCACGGGAATGAGCGATAGCACTCGTCCGGAAACGGGCCAGCGCGGTGGACTCCGGTTAGTTCGACGACGCCGAGGATTGCGCCATAGACGAAACGCGGGTCCTCCGGGTCGAGGTCGTCAGCCACTTCCCAGAGGTAGGCATCGTCCACGCGGTGGCCCTGAATCTCCGACTCAACGGCGCGCACGACCTCGGGGTACGCCCCACCTTCTTCCTCGAAAACGGCGAGGCCGGCGTGAATAGCGACGGGCCCGCGGTAGTCGCCGGCGATGTTGCGGACGCGGTTCTCCACGTCCTTGCCGCCGTGGACGATGGCCCACGCCCACGGCTGACGAACGGTCAGGATGCGCATGAGCAGGCTCCGTTCACGGCGGTCTCGGTGAAGCACTCCAGGCAGATCGGGCGCGGTGCCCGCTCGACCACGGGCGCCGGCGTGTAGCCCTCGTGTACGAGCTGGTCGTCGACGTACTCGACGGTGTCGCCGGGCTCGATCGTGTCGCCGCAGTCGGCGTGGCAGTGGCCGGGGTATCTCGCGGTGAAGGTCATGCTGTCTTCCTCTCGTAGGTGTACTTCCGGCCCGCGACGAGGTTCGGGGGCAGCTTGTGGGACCTGCGCACGTTCGCGACGTACGACTTCAGCTCGCCCGTGCGCTCCGCGATCTGCGCGTCGGTGAGGCCCTCGCCCCAGGCCTGCATGACCTGGTTCCGGCGGGCGTCGGACTGCAGCTTCGCGATCGACGAGGGGCGCACCGCGTCCCGGATCGCGGCTTCGACCACACGGGAGACCGTGGTGTGGTTCGCCTCGGCGACCTTCAGCACCTCAGCCCACGCCCGGTCGGGCAGATGAATCTCGACTCGCATGACGTCACGCCTCGATCTCGGGGTGCGTGTAACGGATCGCTTCCTGCCGGTCACGCTCCCGCGCCGCCTGCAGCCGGTACGCGGCCTCCGGGTCGAGGGGCTTCCGGCGCGGCCAGTCCGCCGGGACGATGCCCCGCGCCTTCGCCGACCGCACGTCCGTCTCGACGTCGGCCGCGTTCAGGCGCATGCCCTGTTCAACACGGTCGAGGACGTGCCCGACGTTCAGGTACGTCGTGCGGGTGGCGGGGTCGCGGTGGTGGGCGATGATCGCCCGCTCACACTCGGCGTACGTGTGCCCGTCGAGAGCGGCGGCCCAGGCGGTAGCGGTGACGTCCGTGACCTGGCGGCGGTCGAAACCAGCCGCGATGGTCAGGAGCTTCGCTGCATCGGAGATGTTCATGCGGTGAGTCCTTTCTGCTCGGCGGCCTCGCGGGCAGCCAGTCGGGCTACGACGGCGAGGTTCTCGTCGTCACGGGTGGGCCGCGCCTGCTGACCCGAGCGGGGGGTAGTGCGTTCGTGTTCTCGACGCATCCAGAAGCGCCACGCGGCGATCCAGTTGTTCTTGGTGGCGGTGCGCCCAGACGCGGCGCGCCAGTAGTCGACGAACTGCTTCGTCGCGTGGTCGACGTCGAGACCGGGGCAGTCGGCACGCATCTCCGCCCGCATGTCAGCGGTGAGGATGAACGGCTCGGGGATGCGTGTGGCCCGCTTGCGCGGCTTGCTCTCTACCTCGTTAGAGGTAGAGAAAGGGGTCGGGTCGGGTCGGGTCGGGTCGGGGGGAGCGTTACCCTCATCAGGTGTTGACACGTTAGTAACGCCGTTACTTTGCCGCTCACGCCAGGCATTTACGCGGTTCTTGGTGGCCTCACGCTTGGACTCGACCTGTTCCTTGGAGGGCTGGTAATCGGCCCACGCGTGGAACACGAACGTCTCACCATCGAGTGACCAGAGGCCCGCGGTGACCAGTTCGTCGGCTGAGCGGCGGCGCGCGCGGAAGAAACGCAGCATCGACACCGGCACCCGACCATCGGTCAGGTGCCCCGCCGACCACGACCCGGCACGCAGCCACAGCGCCGTCGCGGCGTCGCTGAGGGACGCGGTCTTCGGGTGCGACCAGAAGTGGTCGTCGACCTTGAACCAGGCCATCACCGCCCCCTGAGGGCGAGGAGAGCGGCGTGCGGCGACTGGTCGGCGCGGGCCTTCCACACGAAGAAGTCGTCCCCGTAGACCGTGTACATCCGGTCCAACGCCTCGACCGCGGTGACCTCCCGCCGACCGTCGCCCTCGAGGAGGAACCAGGCGTGCTCGTGAGCGAAGAACACCGGCACCGCGGTCACGTCGTCCACCCAGATGGGGACCTTGATGCCGTACGCCTTCGCGATCTCCGCGAGGTCCACGTCCGACTCGATGAACCCGTTGAGCAGGGAGTCCAGCCAGAGGAGGTTCTCGGTGCGGTGCTTGTCCGGTCGGCCGCCCATGCCGCCCTGTCGGTGCTGCGGGACGAGACGGTCACCGGTGGTGGCGGTCCACACGCACACGAACCCGTCACGCCGTGACAACGCTTCCAGTTGGCGTTTGGGGACGCGTCGATCAGACACGGTGTCTCCTTCGTGACAGGGGCAGGCGGGCCGGCGGCACGCTTCGTCGCCACCGAACTGGCGGCCGGGGTGACAGTGACGGCACGCGCCGCAGACGCGGCGCAGCCGGGGCTGGGTCTCGGGCGCCAGTTCATGACGCGTGCCCGCGGCGCATCATTCGTGATCCTCGGACTCGTCGAAGAAGTCGATCTGGTCGTCCTCGGCCATCTCGCGGTCGACGTGTGCGAGGTTGCGGATCGCCTGCTCGAAGTAGGACGGCTTCAGCTCCGCGCCGATGCCGACGCGGCCCAACCGGACCGACTCGAAGACTTCCGACCCGACCCCCATGTAGGGGGTGAGTACGCGCTCACCGGGCCGTGTGCGCATCTGGACGTATCTCGCGATTACGTCGAGCTGCAGCGGGTGGACGTGCTTCTCGTCGTCTTCGTCGCGGCCGTCCCGGAAGGGCAGCACTCGATCGATGCGAACGTCGTCCCAGATGCTTGAGGCGTAGCGGCGCCAGATCCAGTGCGAGTACCGGTTCTGCTTCTGGTCGCCGTCCCACCCGCGAAATCGGGTGAGGTCGGTCGGGACGGGTGTCGATCCGTAGTACTCAGTGAGTCCCACGGGGTGATGCACGGGGTTGTCGGCTCCCGGCTTGCGGAACACGAGCAGCTCGTCCGGCGCGGCGTAGCCCGCGAGGGCGGCGTTGTCGACGATCGTCTTGTGCGCGAGGTTCTTCGCCATGGTGCGAAGGCGGACTGCGAGCGGCTCCTTCCAGATAACGTGTCGCGCGATGAACTCGAAGCCGGCCGCCTGGTGGAGTCGGATCACATCGCCGGGGAAGTCGTAGAGCGAGTCACGTCCCGAGTTGCCCGAGGGCACCACGGCCGCGTGCACCGCCACGGTTCTTCCCGGCTGAGTGACCCGCAGCGTCTGATCGATGACGAGTCGGTAGGTCTGCTGGAACTCTTCGACATTCCGCACGTTCGAGTGGTCTCGGATGGAAGAGGAGTACTGGTAGAGCCCCAGGAACGGCGGCGAGTAGACCGTTCCGTGCACGGAGTCATCAGGCAGCGCAGCCATGACGTCCATGCAGTCGGCGTTGTAGATCGCCCACCGGTCGGTGAGCTGCTGGTTCAGGACGCCAGCCATGCGGGCACCTCAATTCGCTGGTCATAGACGTACGGTTCGACCGCCGCGGCGGCGTTCATGTGGCGCACGAGCTCGGAGAACATCTCGTCCGCCTGCGCCGCCTTGCGGTGCAGATTGGCGAGCACGTTCTGCCCGCCCTCGGTGGTGATCAGGTCGACTGTCACGGGGTGTTGCTGACGGAATCGCCAGGACCGACGGATGGCCTGGTAGTACTGCTCGTACGAGTGCGTCGGGAAGTAGGTCATCCGATGGCAGTGCTGCCAGTTCAGACCCCACGCGCCAATCGACGGCTTCGTGACGAGCACACGGATCTCACCTCGGGAGAACGCGGCCAGCTTCTCTTCCTTCTCCTCGGGAGAATCGGAGCCCGTAACCTCCACGGCTCCGTCGATAAGGCGGGTGAGCTGCGTGGACTCATCGTTCAGTTGGCACCACGCCACTCCCGATTCCGCATCCATCAGCCGCGCGGCGGCCGCTTCGCAGCGCTCCGCCAGCGTCCGACGGGACTCCTCGCGCTCCTCCTGCAGGCCGACAGCCGGCATGTCGAAGAGCGTGTCGATCCGCTCGGTGCGCGCTTCCACCACGGTCACGCGCTCGAGCAGCTCCGGCAGGTCGTACCCCTCGTCAGAGAAGCCGAGATCGGAGGGGCGTCGGACCGCTCGCGCCCACGAAGCAACCCACTGCCAGAACGGCTGGCGAGCGTGACCCTTCAGGCGGAACCCGACTGACCGTCCGCCGGCGGCGAACTTCGCCCGCTGGGTCGCGGTGCGGTTGTCGTTGACGAAAAACCGGGTCAGCATGTCCATGTAGCCGAGTACGCCGAGGGCCTCGCTGGACGTGCCCAACTCGAGGTAGTCGTTCGGCGCGGCCGTCGCGGTCCCGAGCAGCCGGTACGGCCTGCGGCGCATGAACTCCGTGACCACCGATCGGGTGTGCCCTTCGAACGACTTGATCGCGGACGACTCGTCTGCGACGACGCCGGAGAACATCTCGGGGTCGAACTTCTCGAGCTGCTCGTAGTTGGTGACAGTGATCGGCGCAGCGACCTTGCCGTCGCGCGATAGCGCGGCCTCGTGGCCGAACTTCGCCGCCTCCTCGACAATCTGGAACCCGACCGCGAGAGGCGTCAGCAGGAGCACCGGGCGACCCGTGTGCTCGAAGACTGCCTGCGCCCACGCGAGTTCCATCGGCGTCTTGCCGAGCCCGCAGTCCGCGAACAACCCTGCGCGCCCCTCGTGAAGCGCCCACCTGACGAGTGACTGCTGAAATGGGTAAAGGTGGTCGGGAAGAGAGCCCGGGTCGAAGCCCTGACCACCCTCGAGTTGGGACCTTTGGCGAAGGATCTCTTCGTAATCGGTCACAGCTGCACCTCCCGGATGACGTCGGCGTACGGGGCGCCAGCGGGAAAACGGTGGTCACAGTGCATGCAGCGGATACGCGCGAGCGGATGATGACCAGCGAACGCGTAGCGGATGATGTCGCGGTGCTTCTGGCATATGAGCTCGTCCGTGCTGCAGCACCGCATCGACAGGCACCACGTCGCCGTCGTGCTGCACCACCCGCAGGGGATGGTGTCGTCGGCGTGCTCGGCGAGGTCGCGGAGGATCTCCTCGTCATGGGCCCCGAAGCGGGACACCTCGGCCTGCTCAGCAGGGGACAGGACCGGGGCGGTCATCTCGCCTCCTCGGGTGCTCGGCGATAGTCGGCGAGGGATACGACGCCCGCGATGTCCCGTTCCATGACGGGCGGGGTGACGACGTCACCCCGGGTGTATTCCCGGTCTGCCCACGCATAAAGCGGTTCGATGCCCCGCTCGAAGTGGCGCAGCAGAACCCCGCCGCTGTTCGGCTTCGGCGCCGGCTCACCGTTCGCGCGCCACGCCGTCCACGACTCTTGGCGAGCTGACTCATAGGCCTGGAAGTGCCGCGCATTGGAGCACGCCCCGATCCAGTCCCGTTCGCCCGTCAACGGGTTCGGCCGGGTCGACACGTGGGTTGCCCGCCGCGCGCACGGTGCGCCCGCAGGACGGAGCATCACGCCGACGCAGACGCGCTCAGGCTCCTTCGGCAGCCGGTACTTCGGCACGTCATCACGGACGATCCATCGCAGCTTGCGGGTGAGTTCCTCTGTGGTGCCGGTATGTCCGGCGAGGCGGAGCGCGCGGTACGCCCAGGACTCCTTGCGGAACTCCTTCACCTTCTGGGGCGGGGGCGACTCCAGCAGGTGCACGACAGCCAGCGCGAAGAGTTTCAGGTCGGGTTTGAAATCGGCATCCGCGAAGATGCGCGCACGCACCTCTCCGGCCCGAGCGGAGGCGATCATTCGGGCACCTCGGCGGTGTTCCAGTCGGCGGCGGTGGTCTCGCTCACGACAACCGTCTCGGGTTCGTCGTCGATGCGGGTCACCTCGACCTCGTCGAGCCCGCGGAGGGTCTGCACCTTCGCCTCGTCGGCCTCGAGCGCGCGGCCCAGGTCGGTCGACTTCGGGAGGTACTTCGCGAGGGCGCGGACGGCGGTCTTCTTCACCATCTCGTCTTCGTTCGTCTTCCACGGCGTCGACGCCCAGTACGACGGGCGTCTGTCCATGACCTGCGTACGGGTGAGGTACACCCACGTCGTCCCGCCGGAGCGCATGCGGGCGGTGGCGACGACACCGATCCAGTCGCGGGTCTCCTCGAAGTCCTGGGGGACCCAGTCGTAGAACATGCCGCGTTCGGCGTTCGCGCCGTAGGAGAACTGGTCGCCGCGGCGGACGAGGAACGCCTGCACGTTCATCACGAACTCGGAACGCAGAGCGAGCTTGATGAGGCCCTGGTACCCGATGATCGGGAGGCAGATCTGACGGCCGTGGTCCTTCCGCGGGGTGAGGTAGAACTCGCCCAGCCCGGAACCGATTTCGAGACGCAGCTGCGCGGCGAGCATGACCCCACCGAGGAGGGTCGTCGGATCGGCCTTCATGAGGTCAGGGGACTTGCCGATCTCGGACAGGACCGCGCGGACGAACGCTTCGCTGTTCATCGCCCCGCCGAGCTGCCGCTCGATCGCAGGGCGCTGCGCCTCGACGAGGTCCTTCATCGTCGGGTTCTGCTTCGCCGCGGCCGCGGCGGTAGACAGGTCGGTGCTCACTTCTTCTCCTTGAGGTTGGTTCGCATCACCCGATACGGCTGGCCCTGGGTGGTGAACTCGCGGACGATGTCGGGGTGCACCTGGCGGAGCGCGGCTGTGTCGAGCCCCATGCGTCCCTTCTGGTACCGGTAGGTGAGGACGTTCCGGCCGTCGCGGGTGATGGTGTCGGCGCCGCCGAGCCACTGCCCGATCGCGACCTGCAGGGCGTCGGCTTCGGCCTTCTGCGCCTGCATGTCGGCGAGGAGCACCGCGCGACGCTCGATCGCTTCCATGACCGTGTCGTCCGCCTCCACCGCGAGACCCGGCTGCACGTCGACCGTGTTGAGCTCGGCGATCGTAGAGGGGAGCGGGGCGACGCCGGCGGCGACGTTGCCCTCCCAGAACGAGCGGACTGTCGGGATGAGGTGCTCGTTGACGAACCGGTCGTCGCGGGGCTCCCAGAACAGGCGGAACTCGCGGCCCCCGATCCACACGACCACCGCGGCGCGGGAGGTGCCGGCGACGGCCATCTCCGCCTGCACCTGCACGCGGATGTCGGTGGGGATACCCTCGTCCCAGTGGTGCCCGGCGTAGTGGTGCGCGGTCTTGAACTGCCACGTCACGAACGGGTCGTCGGACACCCGGTCGAACGAAGCGTGCAGGAACGGGTGGTCCACGGAGCGGGCCATGAACCCCGGCTTGAGGGTCACGTCGAGGCCGGAGAACTGGTGCACCCAGGCTTCGATGATCGGTTCGGACTGGTGCCCGATCCACGCGAGCAGTGGGTCGAAATCGCGGTCGATGCCCTGCTTGTGCTTGTACACGTCGAGGGCGGTGTTGCCATACGACGACAGGCACATGACCGCGGCGACCTCGGACGCGCCGACGGATCGGCGGCGTTCCGTCTCCCACGCGGGGGTGTCCGGGGTGACCTCGACGGTCACGAACGGGAGTGTGCGCAGCATCAGTCGATCTCCTGGAATTCGTAGGCGCACTCGGGGCACAGGCCCTCACGGTCGATGACGACGGTCCGGTCGCAACGGGGGCACTCGGCGGCGATGGTCGGGTCGCCGGAAAGGAGGGGCCAGTACACGGACCCCTCGGCCTTGCGGATCTCGGCGAGCAGTTCCCCTTGGGTGAGGTTGTCGATCGCGTGCTGCGTGTTCAGGACCGCCTTCACGCCCGCCCAGAACCCGTCCTGGAACGCGTGCTTCGGTGCCGTGCCGAGGTGGTTTGTGTACTCCTTGCGCTCCCAGTTCGCCGCCTGCTCGGCGGTCATCACGTCGCGCAGCGCTTCGCGGACCTGGCGCATGTCCGCGCTCACGGTGTGGACGGGGGTGATGATTGCGTCAGCCCACAGGTCGACGGCGGTCATGCCTTCACGACTTTCCCGCCGCGGAGGGTGTAGTAGACGCCCGCTTCCACGGTGTCCCCGTCGACCTGCACGGCCTGCACACCGAGGACGTTCCAGGTGTCGTCTCGTTCGGTCAGGACCAGCCAGCATCCGACGGCGCCGCGCGCTGCCCCCTGACCGAGAACGGCCGCGATGGACCCCTCGTCTCCGACCGACGCGCGGACGTGCGCGGAGTACCCGGTCGTCGCGGCGTTCGCGTAGCGCCCGGTCGTCGCGGCGTGCGCGTAGCGCCCGGTCGTCGCGGCGTGCGCGTAGCGCCCGGTCGTCGCGGCGTGCGCGTAGCGCCCGGTCGTCGCGGCGTGCGCGGAGTACCCGGTCGTCGCGGCGTGCGCGGAGTACCCGGTCGTCGCGGCGTTCGCGTAGTCCCCGGTCGTCGCGGCGTTCGCGGAGTACCCGGTCGTCGCGGCGTGCGCGGAGTACCCGGTCGTCGCGGCGTTCGCGGAGTACCCGGTCGTCGCGGCGTTCGCGTAGTCCCCGGTCGTCGCGGCGTTCGCGGAGTACCCGGTCGTCGCGGCGTTCGCGTAGTCCCCGGTCGTCGCGGCGTGCGCGGAGTCCCCGGTCGTCGCGGCGTGCGCGGAGTACCCGGTCGTCGCCTTCGCCTCCTGCGAAGCCTTCCCCGGCTTCTTCGCCAGATTCCACACCGCCTCGACGTGAGCCTTCACCAGCCCAAACATGTTCAGCGACGCGCCGACCGTGATCTTCTTCCCCGCCACCTTTGAGTCACCGCCCGCCTCGGACACGACACCCTCAAGCTCGACCTGGTGGTAGACCGACTCGGACGGCTTGTAGTAGCGGAAAGCGTCGAGGGGGAGGGTGACGGCGTGGAAGCCGGCGCGGCACACGTCGACCGTGCCCGGGTGCTCGTAGGTCGCGCCTTCGGCGTACTGGAAGCCGCGGCAGGAGAGGTTCTTGTCGAAGCCTTTGAATGCGGTGGTGGGGGTGCTCATGAGTGGTTTCGCTTCCGGTTAGTTGCCGTCCACACGGTGGTGAACAGGGCGAGGAGGATGAGGGTGGCCGCGATGACAGCGGCGCCGTCGATGTGGCCGCGGAGGATCGCGAGGACCATGAACACCCCACCGACGGTGAGGAGGACGGTGACGACCTGGCCGTAGACGTTCACGCCGACACCACCGGCCAGATGCGACGCGCCGACGTGACGCACTCCCACGCCTCGGGCCACCCGCCGGGGACGATGACAGCCTCTTCGCGCTCGGAGCCCGGCCATGTAACGAGGAACACGTCGCCAGGCTCGGCGTCGTGCCACGGCTTCGGCTCCGGGTGCGCATCGAAGTAAGCACGAGCCGCGTCCTTGAACGGCCCGTCGATCTTCGAACCCTCGACGGTGTCCACGAAGTCGCCGGTCGGCTCGAGTATCACGCGAACTCGTCGCGCGTTCACGGGCGGGTAAGCCTCGCGCCGATACACGACGTAGTCGGGGTTCTCGGGCCAGCGCCACCTGCCGAGGCGTTCGTCAGCCTCCGCCTGGAAGAACTCACGCAACGCTTGAGCGCGGTCGCTGTCCGCTCGGCAGTCGTCGCGGATGTAGACGCCACCCTGGGGCTGAGGAGACACGACGATGCCGTTGGATGCGGTGAAGTAGTTCACGCGTCACGCTCCGCGAGGATCGCCTTCGCCTCAGGGTCACGGCGGAGGGTGCGCTCCGGCTGCGCGTTGAACTCGACCTCGAGCCCGCCGAGCATGACCCGGGCGAAGACCCACCCATTCCGGTCTTCCTCCACGGGAACCCCGTGGTCGGCGGCGAGGGCCTCGACGTCGTCACGGTCGTTCAGGGGGACGGAGAACCGCAACGGCACGGCCGGGTGGCGGACGCTCACCGCGATCCACGGCTTCCGGTCGAACATGTTGCCGAGCGCCCGGAACCCGGACGCGATGTCAGCGCCGGTGAAAACCGGTCGCGGTGCTACGGTGGCAGTGGTGGGCATCAGAGTGCCCTCCTCTCTTCTTGATTCGCCCCTGGTTGCCGCCAGGGGCGGGTCTGCTTACTGGGTAGATCCGGTCGCGTGGTTTCCGATTCGGGCGACCGTCATCGCGAAACCTCCGCTGTGATCGCTGCGGACACCACCCGGATACGGGCGAGAATCTGCTCACCGCGGTCGAGATCGGCGGTGGCGTACGCGGCATCCCACGCAGCGCCAAGAAGCGATTGGAGATCGATGAGCCGCTCCAGACGACCAATCCGGCGGGTCATGATGCCTTCGCTTGCCCGAAGGTGCACCGCGCGGTGCTCGACGCCCGAGCCCTCGGCGATCGTCTCGGATGAGACGAGCAAGTCGTCGCCGCGCTGGATGATGTCGACGGCGCTCACGAGGCAACCGACTCGGGACGGAGAGCGTTGAAGTACTCGCGCAGAACTTCGACTGTCTCGGATTCGATGCGATGCCCCGTACTGACCGCGATGTCGCCGGTCTCTGGGTCAACACCCACGAAGTGACCGTTGCTTGCCTCGAAGCACGGCGTATCGGTGCGGACCTCGACCCATTCGTGATCGGGCAGAGCCTGACCGACGAGTTCCTCGAACTCCCTGATCACTACCTCGCGGAGCTTCTGCGGGAGAATGATGCGCGGGCGCTGATTGCCCGCCCGCACTTCGACGAAGCGCACGTTGAGCATCTCCGAGAGGGCTACTGCTTCGTTCAGCCGGAGAGCTCGCTTGCCCTTCTCGACCGACCAAACAGTGGCCTGGGACCACTCGAAGCCGCGCTTGCGCATCAGATCGGCAAGCTCCTGTTGGCTCGCGCCCACAGCGATGCGAGCTTCGCGGACCTCTTCGCCGATCTCCGCGTTCGTGAAGGTACCCATCAGGCGACCGCCTCATCGACGGCCGCGCGGATCTTCCGGAACGCGGCAGCCTCGCGGAACGTCTGCAAGTTTGCGTGCTCGACGCCGAAGCCGATCAACGCACGCAGCAGGAGGGCTTCGCGGTAGTCCAGCTCGCGTTCGCCGCTCTCGACCCGCGAGATGGCAGTCTGATGCATCGGCAGGCCTTCACGCCCCATCAGGGCGGAAAGGGTGACCTGCGTCATGCCGGACCGGAGGCGAGCTTCTTTGAGTTCTGCGCCGACGTGCTGAGCCGAGACAATCACGATGCCACCTGCCCGTAGGTGTGGCTCTCGATGAACGCGGCGAGGTCCGACTCGCGGACGCGCTGGTTCTTGCGCACGTCACCGAGCTCGACGACGGGGATCTCGCCGCGCTGGATACGCAGGTACACCCAGTCCGTGCCGACCTTGAGTCGACGCGCGACCTCGGTGACCTTGAGCAGGTTGGGGGCGGTCGTACTGCTGGGGGCGCTCAACTCGCCACCGCCAGGAGCGCGGACGGCGCGAGGGTGGACGGGGGAACGTCGAGGACTTCGGCGAGGCGAAGGATCTCGCCGACCGTGAACTCGGTGTGCCCGTTTATCTTGCGGGTGAAGGTCGTGTGAGGGATGCCGGCGATCGAGGCGATGGAGGCCTTCGAACGACCGGATCGGAGAATGGTGGCGGCGACCTTGTCAGCCATCTCCTGTGCTGGTGAGTGATCCATACGGACAACTTACGCGCCCAAATGGACAAGGTCAAGCGCAATTTGCTACCTATACGGATTGCGAAATGATCCGATGTGGCGTTATCGTCATCCGCATGGACAAGTATGTGGTGGCCGCCTCCGCCGAAATTCGCGCTGCTCAGGCGCGCGCCAGCCTCAGTGACGTAGCGCTCGCTGAGCTCTCCGGAATCCCCGTCGTCACCCTTCGCCGCTACCTCAAGGGCTCGCGCGACACCCCCGTGTCAGCGCTGCTCAAGATCGCCGAAGCGCTCGGCATCAGCCCCGGCCGCCTGCTCGACGCCGCCGCGCAGAACATCAAGGAGTCGTGAGGGCCGGACCCCCAACTGCTCCGCCGCGGCAAGGATCACACCTGCTGTGATGGTCATCTTTGTCCCCACTTCGAATGTTTGTTCGATAGTAACCTCGACCTCCGACATTGCAAGGAGAACAAATGAGCAGGGCAGCGAAAGGCGAGGGAAGCATCTTCAAGACCCCCACCGGATACCGCGGCTACGTCACCATCAACGGACGCCGGAAGTACGCCTCGGGGGCAAAGAAGACCGAGGTCGCGCAGAAGCTCCGCGAGATCAAAGCTCAGCGCGACGCCGGGGTTCTCGCCGTCGGCCGATCCCCGAAACTCTCCGCCTGGATCGACCACTGGCTCACAGCCACCGAGACGAAGCACAAGATCAAGACCCACGACGGCTACCGCTCCACCATCGACCTCTACCTGCCCGCGTGGCTCGGCGACGTCACCCTCTCGAGGCTCACCGCCGAACACCTCGAAGAGGCTTACGGCGCGCTTCACGCGAAGGGTCTGAGCGGCGCCACCATCTACCAGCTGCACTCGATCATTCGCGCCGCCCTCACGCTCGCGCAGAAGCGAGGCCGCGTGCCCGTCAACGCCGCCCGCCTCGTCGTGTCCCCGCCGACCCCGGCATCGAAAAAGGTCACGCCGTTCTCTGATCGCGACCTCGAGCGCATCTTCGCCGCCCTCGAAGACTCCAGATCCAAGGCGCGATTCGCCTACGCGCTCGAGCTCGGCCCCCGTCCCGGCGAGGCGCTCGCGCTCGAATGGCCGCACATCGACTTCACCGAAGGCTCGATCCTCGTCTGCCAGCAGATCCAGACCGTCGGCAAAGCGCTACGACTGGTGCGCTACACGAAGACCGACTCGAAGATCGACCCCGAGTATCGCAAGCTCCCCCTACCGGGACACCTCGCCGACATCTTCCGCGACCACCACGCGCGCCAGATGCACGAGTTCGGCCGCGCCTCGAAGTGGGAGCACTGGACTGACCCCGAGGAAGATGAGAGCGCCGCGCACGCGTTCGTCTTCACGTCCGCCAGGCGGCCAGGTCGGCCGATCACCCCGTCCGGCGACTCGCAGCAGTGGGCGCGCCTCTTGCAGGTCGCCGGCCTCCCGCACAGCAAGCCGTACACGGCTCGGCATACCGCGGCATCCAGAATGATCGCCGCGGGTATCGACCTCACAGTGGTAGCCGAGATCCTCGGGCACGCCGACATCAAGACCCTCATCAAGGTCTACGCACACGCACTGGAAGAGAGGAAGAGGTCTGCGGCGGGACTGCTCGAGATGGCTTGGGCGGAGCGCGTTCGTGCACCCTATGTTGCACCTTACGGGGCCGCTTCGAATCAGATTATTCCTGGCCACTCCGGATCACTGAACCCCACTTGATCGGGGCTTTCTTGCACTGATCCGCGGCGTTGGAGTGATCCATTTGGATAACTGGCGCTGACTGTAAATCAGACTGCATTGCATTCGGGGGTTCGAATCCCTCACTCGCCACCACAGGGGATACCCCGTATCTCACGGAAATTTTCCCCGTCTCTCATTCCTCCAGGCCAGACCCCATTGTGGGTCTGGCCTGAGGCGTTCCTACGGCGTGTCGCGAGTGCCCGCCCGCGGCTTATAGGCAAGAACGTGTGGATGGCTCGGGCGTGTCATCCTCGTCCAGCCCATCCGGTTCGCATCCAGAGGCCTTCCTCGGCGTTGAGGGCGGTGTCGTAGAGCGGTGGTGCTCCGGTGTCTTC
>Ga0308171_1000919_pt1 | contig 47819 bp, 48 predicted proteins | sample PhyGR1_FD_202135 | JGI IMG/M metagenome (GOLD analysis project Ga0308171, IMG submission 202135) | Phyllosphere microbial communities from UC Gill Tract Community Farm, Albany, California, United States - DLSLSG.R1 | ecosystem: Host-associated > Plants > Phyllosphere > Unclassified | place: USA... | reverse complement strand
GACAGAGGTAGCGGACTCCCATCAAGGCCAGGAGCGTGATCGCTCCAGCGATAGGCCGGATAGATTCACGCATCCAATGCCGAGTTGCCGCCAAATGTTCTTCTCGCCCGGGAGGCGTCCATAGATTGTCGTAGATGCCGCGCGTGCACGCGCCGCCGAAGAAGGCAAACGCCCGGTCGTGTGCGTCGAACACCATCTCCTGCGTCTCGCGCGGATAGGCCCGCACATGCATCATCCAGCTGTTGCACAGCCGGACATGTGCAACCTTCACCGTCGTCGTCACGCCGCCGAGCACGACGATCTCGTGGCTCCAGTCGAACTGGTAGGCCTCGCCCGGCGCGTAATACAGCGGCACATAGGCTTCCGCCGTCACGGCCCCGCGCTCCTTCGCCCAGGTCCGGGCGTAGCGCCGGACGGTATCGTAACCGCCCTCGTAACTCAGGTCCCGCAAGTCCTCGTACAGCCGGATCAGTGTCAGCCGTTCGCGAGAGGATTTGGCCTCATTGGCGAGCAGCATTCCATCCAGTTGATCTCGCCATGGCCCCAGCTTCGGCTGAGGTTGACGGGTCCGCTCGTATTTGAACTCCGTCTCATCGCTGCGCAGAACCTTCCGCACCACTTTCCGCGATATGCCAAGCTCCCGGCAGATCGCCTTGATCGACTTGCCCTGCACACGGGAAAGCCGACGTATCTTTAGAATTGTCTCCACAACAAGCATCCAAATAAAAAGCCTCCGATGAAACCGGAGGCTGTTGTAACCCCATCGCAGATGGGGGTCCCGTTTGGACGCCGATCACCCCATTTGCGGGGTCCTTATTCCATGCCTAATCACAATCCGAACATTCGGGATTTCACGGAATGGCGGCTTAGGTTCGCGGACAAAGCGCGCGACCGCGGGATCCAGATCGACCATCAAAAACGTATCGATCGTGCCGGACCTCCACCCATCAAACGTTGGGAATGGGAGATGTTTCAAAGGATGGGGGCGACAGCGCCGAGCAACGTGGTCGCGAAGTTGATCGCTAAAATCCGTGATGAGCCCAGCGGTCCGAAACTCGTTTCGGCGCGGGAGCGGTTTGATCGCACCAAAAGGTCGGTCAAGCGCGTCGTTGATATGCTCGACGGCATTTCGAAAGACCGGACAGCGCCGAGCACAGCGCGAGACCTCAGCGCTGATCTATTGGTCGGGCTTCGACGTGAACACGACAGACTTGAAATGGCAATTCGCGGCGGGCGCGACCCGTCAAGAGAGAAAGGTGAAAGTCATATGTTACGTTCAAGCCCTATCACCGCGACCCAAGCGAAAGCTGCAAAGGAGACGCTGGCGACCACCGCAGTCGGTATCGCGGCCAAGATCGCGAACCCGGCCGATCGGTTGATCTTCGAACAGGCGACCAAGATCATCGGAAAAGTCGTCGGGCTGCAGCTTGATGCACGTGTCACCAAAAACCGTGATCGCTCCCAGGGTGAACAGAATACCAGAAGGTCGGATAGCCTGGAGACGAAATCTGCGGCCGGCAGAGATCTCGTCAGCGAAAGTGGGCTTGTGAATAAGAGTTCCAACAACCGGACAAGCGACCTGGAACGAATTGCGCGGTCCAACGCCCATCAGAACGAAGAGCGCGAAGAGCAATCCGTTTCGAAGCGCGAGAAGACGCGCGAGACCGGTCGCGAGATCCAAAAATCGGTCAAGCTGCGCCCCACGCAAGAGAAGGATCGTAAGCCTCCGGTGAAGGCCACAGGTCAGGCAGCTTGAGCGTTGACGGTCGGCGGCGTCCAATTCCACGGAAGCAACTGCTCCAGCCTGATAATCGGCGTGTCGGCGATGCGGGCAAGAACGTCGGCCAGCCACGCCTGCGGATCGATGTCGTTGAGCTTTGCCGTCATGATCAACGTGGCCATGAAGGCTGCACGATCCGCGCCGCGGTCTGATCCGGCGAAGAGCCAGGACTTCCTACCGAGTGCGAAGCCTCGCAGGGCTCGCTCCGCGGCGTTGTTCGTGAGGCAAATCCGGCCATCCTCCAGGAATGATGTGAAGCCATCCCAACGCTTGAGCATGTAATCGATCGCCTCGGCGACCGGAGAACTGCGCGACAGTTTTGCACGCTCGGTTTGAAGCCAGACCTGCAGACTGTCGACGAGCGGCAGGCTTTCCTTGCGGCGACGTTCCAGGCGTTGATCGGCCGTAAGCCCGTTGATCTCCCGCTCGATATCGAACAGGCCGTCGATCCGTTTGACAGCTTCGAGCGCCATAGGCGAGATCGGCGCGGCGTTCTTTCCACGCTTGGCGTTCGCATTAATGTCTGCGAGCACGAAGAACTTGCGACGCGCGTGTGCCCAACAAAACGCCTGTCTTAGCGGATTTGAATCGCGATCACCCTTGAACAGCGGATTGTAGCCGCCATAGGCGTCCGCCTGCAGAATACCGGTGAAGGTCTTCAGGTGGCGTTCCGGATGCTCCTGCCGTCGATCGCGCGAGGCATAGTAAAGGGCTGCCGGCGGTGAGAGGCCTCCGAACGGCCGATCATCCCGGACATAGGTCCAAATGCGGCCGGTATCGGTCTTTCCCTTGGCCAGGATCGGCACTGTCGTGTCGTCACCATGCAGGCGCTCAGCGGCAAGAACATGCGCTTCGATCAGACAATGAAGTGGCTTCAACGTCGCGGCACATGCTCCGACCTGATCGGCCAGCGTTGACAAGCTGATGTCAACGCCCTCGCGGGCATAGCGTTCGCTCTGGCGATTGAGCGGCTGGTGCTGGGCGAACTTCTCGAACAGGATCATCGCCAGCAGGTTTGGCCCGGCAAAGCCGCGTGGCGTTACATGGAAGGGAGCCGGTGGCTGCGTGATCTTCTCGCACTCGCGACAGGTAAACTTCTCCCGCACCGTCTGGATGACCTTCCACTGACGCGGGACGACCTCCAGGGTCTCGGTAACGTCTTCACCAAGCTTCGACAGTTTGGTGGAGCCGCAGCAGGCGCAATTGGCGGGAGCAGCGATTACGACGCGCTCACGCGGCAGGTGTTCAGGAAAGGGCTTGCGTGACGGACGCCTGCGCTCGAAAGCTTTGACGGTTGAAGCTTTGGCTGCGATCTCCGCCGCCAGTTCATCTTCACCGGCGTCTGCTTCGAGCTCCTCGAGTTGCAGTTCCATCTGCTCCAGGAGCCGCGCCTTACGCTCGGACCGGCTGCCGTAGAGTTCACGGCGAACCTTGTCGATCTCCAGCTTCAGCCGCGCGATCAGCGCTTCGGAATGCGATACGAGTGCCTTTGCACTGGCGGCTTCGGCCTTGGCGGTCGCCGCTTCTGCTTCGGCTGCAACACGTCGAGCGCGTTCCTGGGCCAGCAGGGCAAGGGCACTGGCAAGGTCGTCCGGAAGCTCTTCAGTCGTATTGCTCATGACAGGATGGAATCATATTCGAGCCTGTCATTCCAGTGTTTTTACTCATCCGGCCGACGTCGGCCGCCAGGTCTTTTGCGGCATCCGCCAGTCGATGCCCTCCAGCAGATAACCGAGCTGCGCGGGCGTGATCACTACCGTGCCATCGGCCGCTGATGGCCAGATGAAGCGGCCACGCTCCAGCTTCTTCGTGAACAGGCAAGCGCCCTGGCCGTCATGCCAGATCACCTTGATCAGGCCACCGCCGCGGCCGCGGAATACGAACAGGTGTCCACACATCGGGTCACGCTTCAGCGCCTCCTGCACCATCAACGACAGACCGGGGAAGCCCTTGCGCATGTCCGTATAGCCCGTCGCCAGCCAGACCTTCACGCCAACAGGAACCGGGATCATCGCAGCCCCAGCACGCAGTCGAGGATGCGGCCAAGCGCGTCCGTGTCGATGTCGCTATCCACGCGGACGCGTCGGCCCCGACCTAGTTCGATTGTTACATCACTGCGCTTCCGACGAGGATGGAATTTGGTGGGTGGTTCCGGCTGAGCGGGAGAGACTGTCGAAGCGGCCTCGGACACGATTACCGGCACCAAAGCCGCAGTGTCAGATCTTGGCTCCTCGATCCGACAAAGCTCTTTGCGCCAACGGAACAACTGGCTGACATGGATGCCGGCCGCGCGGGCAATCTCCGAGATCACCGCATCAGGCTCAAGACAGGCAGCGACAAGCCCCTCTTTGTCTTCTCGTGACCAGCGCCGACGGCGCTCCACAGACGTGATCACCTCAATTGGATGCTTCGCCATATGACTACTCCTAGTGTTACCACTAGGACTGGCAGTCAGCAGGCCGTCATCGCAAGACGGCCTTCACCGTGGGCTTACGAAGGATCGGGACCGCACCCGCTGAGGCGGCAGGCTGTTGGACGCCGACCATCGCGTGTCGATCTAAGATCGACCAAAGAGAGCCGGCTCAGGAAAAGTATGACAGGCGGCTGATTTTCGTCCGCAATGCCGCAAAGGTCATCGGTTCTGGGGCGGCGAGTTCGATCGTTTGTCGTCCATTCTTGTCTGGCTCATCGCCCGCTTGGATCGTACGGATAGCGATCGCTCCATGATCGGGGCACGCCGTGGACGATGCGTTGCTGATGAGGATGGCTTGGTTTGGGTGAACGCCATACCATTCGATTATCCTGAACAGCAACTTTGCGCATTCCTCTTCGAGACGAGAGGCCGAGTGTTTCGCCGGCTGGCAACTGCCGGCAAGTATCCAGAAGTCAGGAGTGGCGTCACGAACATCAAGAAGGGAATCGATGACCGTCGTGGCATTTTTTTTGCCATGAGAATGCGTTGCCGTTTCCGGCACCGTATTCTGGATCGACGGAAACGAACCCGAACCGCGCGCCTTGATGCCGAAGCCAGCGTAGCGTCTCGATAAATTCCTCATTCATATCGCTCAGCATTAGGTCAGCGCCTGACTTATTCTTTGCCAGAAGCAAGCCATCTCGCTCGAAGACCACGAGGCCGGACTTTCCAATATCGCGAAAGACGCAGTGGACGTTACTCTGTCCAATGTTCATTAACTCACCATCGATGCTTTGATTTGTGTGGTCCCAGTTCCGCTTGACTGGGACAGCCGGCGATCATGCTCGGCTGGAACCGACCCGGGGTCACATCACTCCGACCCGGAGTGGTCGTCACAAATATATCGATCTCGATACGAGCACTACGGTGACCATAAAGTCGAATAGAGACGTCGAAGGGGTACGGTGCGGCTGGAGTGTGGAAGCCGCACGAAGCGTGAAATCCGGCGAGAAGGCCGATCCGGGCTGTCGTCTGATTGGGTTCATTGCGAACTTCCTTTCGAAAAAATGAAACTGCTGCTTGAGACCGAGACCTTTCTTGCAGCTCAAGTCTCGAGTTCATCGAGTAAGTGATATGAGTACACTCATTGGGTAAACGCTATCCGTGTGTGAGTGCGCCAAACTCGACTACTGGAGGTTATATTCGCAGTTGCGAGATGGAAAGCAAAAAGTTCACGTTATCCAGCAAAAGTTCCAGCTAAATTAAAGCTGAACATCGAAAAAGATTTGGCGGGTCTTCTCGCAATAGCCCGAAGCCCGCCTGGGATGAAAAGGTAGGCAAGAAAATTTGTGGGTTCATGCTGAGACGCGGCTTTTTGGCTTTGTAGGCTACCTCGCATATCGCATTTGCGTGAGCAGTTTTTTGCCAAAGACTTCGGCTGATCTTTACCTTCCGTTTGACGGACAAGCGCTAAGCGATCTCATCGAGCGCCACATCATTACGGTCGGCGATCAACGCGACAACGAATTCGTCTTGGGCATCCCCAGCACTGTGGCCGAGGCGTTAATCCACCGTTTTTTGCTCTCGCGATCCAGCAAATCGCTGTCGAAATTCGAACGTCAAAACCGGCCTGCGCTTTTCAAGCCGACATACCCGGCGCAGACTCTTTCAGAACCCGCATTCCCAGATCATCACTCAGAGCCTGTCCCATTCTCCACCTCTCCGACGTGGATGTTGAATCAGCTTCGACCGGCGCCGTCACATCACAATAGATTCATCGATCGCGGGATTTGCATCAGCGGGAATACATTGAAAGTCTCCTGGTGGCCGAATTTAGGTTCGCACCCGCAACCTGCTCACTTCGATGCTGAAAGACCGTGCGTCCTTTCGGACGCACGGTGGAATGAGCCACCTCTCTGAATCAAGACGTTTTTACTTCGCCAATCGATTCCGAACGGTTATCATGTCGACCCAACACTTCTTAGAAATGCGGTTGTTTTGTAGGCAAAGTCCTCTGGCGAGGAAAGTGGAGGGAAGTGTCCAGCTCTCGGCACGATATCGAAAACGGCGTTCGGTAAAGCCTTTGCAGCTGTCTCCACCGTATCCGAATCCCACATAAAATCCTTGTCGCCTGCGAGACAAAGGCAGGGGCAGCCAATTTGTGAAAGCTTCGGACCACCTTCCCATGCGATCAGCGCCTCACTTAGGGCAGCATAGGCGCCAGGATCGTTTGCAAGGAAATTCGCTTCATACTCATTTCGTGCAACATCAAACGGAATTGCTGTCCCTTCAGGAAATGAGTTGAAAGAACTTGAACGCGAGACTTCACGCATACCGTGCGCCCTCACTTTACGAGCGCGCTCGCCTGCATACAATTTAGTTCTCTCCGGAATTTCCGGAGAGACAGAGCAAAGGACTAGAGAGCGCACTTGGTCGGGTGCTTGGAGTGCGATCTCCAGAGAAACGATTGAGCCCATTGCGCACCCAACCAAATGAAACTTTTCTACTCCCTTATTTAGGGTGAACTTCAAGATATCTTGAGCGATCTCCGCCATCGTATACGTTCCGCGAGGTTTCTCTGAGAGACCCGTGCCTCGAACGTCAGGAAGTAGTAGATGGAAATGTTGAGATAACGACGCAACAACGTGGCGCCAGGATCGCGTGCTCCCACCGAGCTCGGGTAGAAACAAGACGGTGTCACCCTCTCCATACTCCTCATAATATAGAGAAATGTTGCCCAAATCAGAAAATGGCATTCAATCATCCTTTTGGTTTTCAGCCGGCCTTTTTCACCAAAGGGCACTCGCTCTCTGAAAGAGGCTTGAATGCTTCGGCTGCAGGAACAGTGCGAACCACTTCGACGTAGTCCCAAGGATATTTGGAGGTTCCTTCCTTCTTAACTCGGCCCAGCAGGATGTCGCGCATAAACTGCCCATCTTCTCGAACGGTGCCCGTCTCCTTACCGAATTCTTTGATCTTCAGTTCGCGCATCTTTGGAGCGACAACAGTCGCCCGATCATCGCCCCCTAACGCTTCCACTGCGCGCAAGTAGTGTGTAAACCCCACGTAAAGGGTGGCTTGGTATTGCGTGGGCATCTTCTTGTGCTTTTCCAAGAAACGTCGTGCGAAGGCGCGCGTCTCTTCATTCTCGTCCCAGTAGTAGGTTAGCGAGACATAGGTATCTTGCGCAACACCTAAGCCTACCGCATTAATATCTGTGACATCGAATGACTGAGCAAAAAGCCTGGCGCCGCTATCTCTTAGTCCAAATTCCTTCACTGTTTTCAATGCTGTGACAGTATCACCGCCGCCCATAGTGAGTGCCAAGACTTGCGGTTGTGCTGCTTGGGCTTGCAGGATTTGTGAAGATAGGTCCGTAGCGCCGATTGGAAATTTTACCAAACCGACAACGGAACCACCTGCCTGTTTCACAGAAGCCGATGAATCATTATACATGGAAACTCCGCCAAGGTTATCAACCTGGACGTAAAACCACTTCTTGTAACCGTCGTTGACCAAAGCAGTAGAAACTGAGCGAGCTATTGCATATGTATTTATGCCAACCTCCACGCTGTTCGGAGTGCACGCTTTTCCGGCGAGATCAGAAGAGAAGCCAGATGTAATGACGACCATTTTCTCTGGCCTCGATTTGGCCATCGCCTGGACAGCGAGAGCGACCGAAGATGTGGGCAGGTCGAAGATGGCAGAAACGCCATCAGAGTCTAACCATTTGCTTGCAATGGAAACGCCAACGTCGGTTTTGTTCTGGTGATCTGCAGAAACCAGTTGGATCTTCCGGCCAGCTACCGAGCCACCGTAGTCGTCGATTGCCATTTGCGCTGCGACGATTGAACCTGGACCAGCCAGATCGGCGTAGGCTGATGACATGTCACTTAGGATACCGAGCTTTAGCGGCGATTTACTTTGAGCATGAGCCGTCGAGATTAGGCCCACAGTGATGAAGGCGGCTGCCGTGACTAAATTCAGGCAGCGGCGTGTACGAATATCGAATGATGAATGCTTCATATTTTCCTCCTCTTGGATCGCAGTTTGAACAATTAAACTTGGGATGGATGCACGACTGTGAATACCGCAGCCTGTTTTCCTGCCGTCATGCCCGTAGTTAGAGCTGTCGCAAGGCCACCCATGTAATTAGTGTGGCTTATATTCCCGACATCGGAACCGGCAGCATAGAGACCTGGAATAACAGTCTCACGATACTCGTCGCCGATAGTGATCGTGCCTGATGTGGTTTCCGCATAGGCGCGTTCGACCGGCACCTGAGCAAGCGTCGATGTCGAGCCCGAGCGAAGTAGTACCCGCGTTTTCTCATCGACCCGAATTCCTCCCATGGTGAATGTGATCCCCGCTTTGACTTTGACAGCGGTGAAAGGACCCCGCATCAGCGCGTATCGATTTTTACCGCGGGGTGGAAACGGTTCACGCCCATTGATGATCGCATCGTTATAGGCGTTGATTTCTGCAGCCAGCCGCTCCCGTGGCATGCCTTGTTCTGCAAGTGCGTCAAATAAGCCCTCCAGCGTCGGAGATGTGATGACAAGCGCGCCATAGGTCTTCGCCCGCTCGATTACCGCACCGGCTACAACGCCGACTCCCTTCAAAACTTCGCGTCCCATGCCGTCAGCATCGACGATGAAGAAACCGCCACCCGACTGGCGTGCCAGAGCCTGATTAAGACACTCCTCACCAGTCCCCGCCGTTTCATCGGCGAATCTTTCGCCGCGCATGTTCACGGCGACAGAGACTAACCCGTGGAACTGGCTGACTTCTCCGAGATTAGAAAATCGGAACCTTGCCGGCTCGGCCGCGACAGCATGGCCATAGAAACCTTGTAGACCCTGGGATATCTGAGCGCCCGCGCGCATAGCCGCAATGAATCCGTCGCCAGTGCTGTAGGGGTTGGCTCGCAGTATCACGTTAGATGCATCAGGAAGCACGTAGCGGGCAAGTAACTCTGTATTTCCTTGGAAGCCACCTGTTGCGAGTATCACAGCGCTCGCATACTCTTTAAAGATGCGGCTATCTCGTTCGATTTCGGCGCCGATGACAGTCCCGTCTTCAAGCAGAAGCCGATGCAGCGATGAATTGCACTTCAGAGTTCCACCAAGAGCAATGAACCGCTCAATAAGGGCTCCTACTGCCTGTTGCGGTTGCATCAAGCGCCCGCGACCATGTCCCAGCATAGAAATCGGTGCCGCCAAAGATACATTATGTCGCGTGAGAAAATCATAGCCTAACGGTAATGTTTCATAAACGAGCCATTGAAGAGCGGCATCGCCCGCAGGAATTCTGGACCGAAGCTCTTCATAATCTTCAAAGGTCCACACAAAACCCGTCGATAAAACAGTGGTGCCACCAGGCCGAGGCGATTTTTCGAACAAAGTCGCCGCCGCCCCCTCTTCCAAGGCAGAAATACCGGCACTTAGGCCCGCGAGGCCTGCGCCGAAAATCAAAACATGGCTGTTGTTGCGCTGCTTGTTTAGCTTGGGTTGGCTCATGGTTTTTTCGGTCTATTTAGAAATGCGGAGTATTCCTCGCTAACATCAATTGGCAAACTACGGATTGGCGAGAACGAAACCGGCGCAAGTATACGGTTTTCCATTCCCTGAAGCATCGGACGTAACTTTGGCAGAACCGCAAGCCATTGTGGATCTTTGTGAAGGAGTCCCCGGCGCTGTTCGCGATCATTGAGATCGCTGTAGGCCCACCAATGAACGACCTGATTCAATGTGCCGACTGTCGACGTGAAATATCCCATGAATCCACCGAGGATAGGACGCTGAACAACAAGGCCCTCATGTTCATATATGTGTAGAAACTCAGCCAGTTCAGCGCTGGCATAGAGCGTGTATATTCTTTCCTCGATGATCATTTTCCCTCCTCCAATAAACGCACATCTGCGTCATTGCGCTCAAAAATTTTTCGAGCTATTGAAAATAATTACGGCATTTAGAATAATCGTCAAGTCGGTTGGAGTGAACTGGCGAATTTTTGCAGGAGGAATAATGCAATGCCCGACGAAGAACAGACGAGCCCGGAGTCGCGCGCATGGGGCTGATTCTCGAGACGAGGGATTTGACAAAACGCTTCGGAGGTTTCCTCGCGGTCGATGGGGTCAATCTGAAGGTCGAGGAAGGTGCCATTCACGCCCTCATTGGCCCGAATGGCGCTGGAAAGACGACGACATTCAACCTCTTGACGAAGTTTCTGCAACCAACGTCAGGGCTAATCCTCTTTAAGGATCGGGATATTACCTCTGCCCAGCCTCAGGATCTTCCCAAGGCGGGGATCGTGCGCTCATTTCAGATATCGGCGGTCTTCGGAGAAATGACCGTCTTGCACAATGTCCGCGTGGCACTACAGACGAAGTTGCGGATCGCGCTTCAATTTTGGCGTCCGCTTTCCAGCTTATCCGAGTTAAACGACAAGGCCGACTCTCTTCTTGAAGCCGTCGGCCTCTTGGATTTCCGACATTTAAAGGCGAAAGAACTTTCATACGGCCGTAAACGCGCACTAGAGATTGCAACCACGCTAGCCATGGATCCGGAGCTTCTTCTTTTGGATGAGCCGACTTCCGGACTGGGTCATGAAGATGTGGACAGAATCGCAGCTCTTATCCAGTCTTTCGCAAGAAATCGCACTTTGTTGATGGTCGAGCACAATTTGTCGGTAGTATCTTCGCTCTGCGACACTATCACCGTGCTCACGCGAGGCAAAGTTCTCATTGAAGGAGACTATGCCACAGTTTCTCGCAATCCAGCAGTCATCGAAGCGTATCTGGGGACCGGTCATGAATAGTGCCATAGTCAAGCGAACCAACGGCGTTGGAATGAGTCGTGCCGCGATGCTAGAAATTCGTAATCTTGAGGCTTGGTATGGCGAAAGCCGGGCTCTGCGCTCAATTTCACTTGATGTCTATGAAGGCGAGGTCGTAACGCTTCTTGGACGCAATGGTGCTGGAAAGTCCACGACCCTTAAGTCGATCATGGGAATGATGCGCAAGCGTGCCGGTTCTATCAAACTATACAGCGATGAACTCATCAGATGTCCTTCTAACATTATCGCTCGAAAAGGCATCGCTTTTTGTCCAGAAAATAGAGGGATCTTTTCGAGCCTCACTGTTGCAGAAAACCTCACCCTTCCACCGGTCGTACAAGGCGGTGGAATGAGCGAGGCTGAGATCTTCGACCTCTTTCCCAATTTGCGAGAAAGGCTGAATGCCGGCGGTACGAAGCTTTCCGGCGGCGAACAGCAGATGCTGGCAATCGGTCGGATACTTCGTACCGGCGCCCGGCTCATTCTTCTTGATGAGCCGACCGAAGGCCTTGCACCGGCAATCGTTCAACAGATTGGTCGCGTTATACGCCGGCTTCGAGAGAGGGGACTCACCATCATTCTTGTTGAACAGAATTTCCGGTTCGCTGAGACGTTGGCAGATCGTCATTATGTAATCGAGCACGGGAACGTCGTGGACAGCATGACTACCGCTGAAGTCCCTGCCAACAGGGATAAGCTCGCCGCCTATCTGGGAGTATAACAATGTTGCTTATTTTCGGTGTTCCCATCCAGGCCCTGACGGGCCAATTGATGGTGGGACTGATCAACGGTGCCTTTTATTCGCTTTTGAGCTTGGGCGTCGCCATTATCTTCGGCATGCTGCGGATCGCCAACTTCGTTCATGGAGCCCAATATATGCTTGGCGCTTTTGTCGCCTGGTTTTTGCTCAATCTACCTAACATTTTTCCTGGAGTAGGACTTCCGGCAGTTGGTTATTGGTCCGCGCTTTTTCTCGCGCCACTGATCGTTTTCGCTGTAGGCGCATTGATCGAGTTCCTATTCATCCGCAGAGTTTATGACCTCGACCATGCTTATAGTCTTCTGCTTACAATTGGTCTGACGATGGTCATCGAAGGACTTTTCCGACTGCAATATGGCTCGTCCGGGCAACCTTACGAGATACCCGAACTTCTGATGGGGGGCAGGAACCTCGGTTTTATGTTTCTCCCTTATTATCGCGTCTGGGTAATCCTGGTTTCCGTTATTGTTTGCTTTGCTACTTGGTTCATTATCGAGCGGACGAAGCTTGGCGCCTATCTTAGGGCCGCAACTGAAGATCCGGAACTAGTTAGGGCATTCGGCATCAATGTGCCGATGATGCTGATGCTGACCTACGGGTTTGGCGTTGGCCTTGCAGGCTTCGCAGGCGTGATGGCAGCACCAATTTATCAGGTTTCGCCTGGTATGGGGCAGAATCTCATCATCATTGTCTTCGCCGTTGTAGTAGTAGGCGGAATGGGATCGATTCTAGGCGCCATTATAAGCGGTTTTCTTCTCGGCATCGTCGAGGGTCTAACAAAGGTGTTTTGGCCTGAAGCCTCCACCACAGTAATTTTCGTTATAATGGCCCTTATCCTTCTCGTCCGCCCAAACGGTTTAATCGGAAAGGTCGCAAAATGACCGCAATCGTTCTAAAACAGGAACCTGCAACTCGCCTAGAATGGGAGAAGGTTGCTCTTTTCGTGCTTCTTGGCTTCGCTCTCGTTGCACCTGCGTTTCTGTATCCGTTGTTTCTCGTGCGAATTCTGACATTTGTCCTTTTCGCCAGCGCTTACAACTTGATTTTCGGCTATGCTGGGCTTCTTGGCTTCGGTCACGCCGCCTTCTTTGGGCTGGCTTCCTACGCCGTTGCACAATCCACCAAAACCTGGCCGATCACGCCCGAGCTCGCTATCATCTTTGGAGTGTCTGTTTCCGCCATTGCCGGGGCAGTATTTGGTTGGTTAGCGATCCGGAGGCAGGGTCTTTACTTTGCGATGATTACGCTTGCGTTAGCGCAGATCGTTTACTTTTTCTTTGCACAAGTGGATTGGGCTCATGGTGAAGATGGAATTCAATCTGTCCCGAGAGGACACTTTCTCGGTCTGATAGATCTTAGTAGCAATACTGTGATGTACTATTTCGTACTTGGTGTCTTTCTCGTGGGCTTTCTGTTCTCATTGCGGGTTGTCGCCTCGCCTTATGGTGAAGCTCTGAAGGCCGTTCGTGACAACGAAGCGCGCGCCATTTCACTAGGTTACAACGCGAATAGAATCAGGCTGATCGCATTTACTATTTCGGCAGGTTTGGCTGGCCTTGCAGGCGGATTGAATGCTTTGAGTTTTCAACTCGCATCATTGAGTGACGTCCATTATCTCCTGTCGGCAGAAGTTATACTCATGGTGCTAATTGGTGGTGCGGCAACGACGATCGGTCCAGTGCTTGGCGCGATAGTTGTCGTCGTTATGCAGAACTACTTCGCGCAATTCGGCGCCTGGGTTCTCGTCGTACAGGGCGCAATTTTCGTTGCTTGTGTACTAGGCATGCGTAACGGCATTGTCGGCACAGTTGATACGATCGCAAAAACGTGGCTGAAGAGAGCTCGAAAGGAATAACAACGTGGCGTCAATGATTTCACTCGATGGAAAGGTGGCAATTGTTACCGGCGCTAGCCGCGGCCAGGGTGAAGCAGAAGCGAGGATGTTTGCTCAACACGGAGCAGCGGTCCTCGTTTGCGATCTCTTGGAAGACGAAGGGAGGGTGGTTTCTGACTCTATAAGGGAAAGTGGCGGAGTAGCGGAGTTTATCCGCCACGATGTCTCCAGTAAAACGAGCTGGGAGCAGGTCATAACCTATGTAGAAACCTGGAAAGGGCGGCTTGACATTTTAGTTAATAACGCAGGCGCCATAAACCGCACGACTATCGAGGATACAGATCTCGCAAATTGGGAAAAGATTATAGGTGTCAACTTAACCAGCGCGTTTCTCGGAATAAAGGAGGCCACTCCACTTATGCGCAAGAGTGGCGGTGGCAGTATAGTCAACATATCATCAAACAGCGCTTTCTTTGGTCACAACGATCCAGCTTACTCATCGAGCAAATGGGGCTTGCGGGGTCTGACGCGTTGCGCCGCTATGGAATTCGTTAAGGACAACATTCGTGTTAACAGCGTATGCCCCGGCCTAATATTGACTGGCCTCAACGAGCACGAAGCGCATCTTACTCCGATGATAAATATGACTCCGATGGGGCGCAGCGGTCAGCCAGAGGAAATCGCGCAGTTGGTGTTATTTCTGGCGTCCGAGGCTTCAAGCTTCATTACAGGCGAAGATTTCACTGCTGATGGAGGCTTCAACGCGGGAGCTGCCTACCGCCGTGTATGCGAAGAGAGCAAATCCAACTAACGACAAAAGCGGCGACCAACCAGAAGGCAGTCGCCGCTTTCCATTTAGGCGGACACTTTGGTCGTTAACACGCCGAGTCCTTCGACAGTGGCGACAATCTTATCGCCGCTTAGCAGCTGGCCAACGCCTGCTGGCGTTCCCGTGTAGATTAGATCGCCGGGATAGAGAGTGCAAACGGACGAAGCTAGTTCTACCAGAAGCTCGACATTATAGATGAGATACCGCGTGTTACTAGCCTGACGTCGCTCGCCGTTGACCTCGATCCAGAAATTAAGGTCGTTGGGATTGGCGATTTCATCGGCTGTCACGAACATCGGGCCAAGCACGGCGTAACTGTCGGCAGACTTGCGGAAGCTTCTTTCTTGAGTACCACGCACACTGATATCCAGCCCGACGCTGTAGCCAGCTACATAGTCGAGCGCATTCGCGCGATTGATACGCTTGCCAGTCTTCCCGATGATCGCGACGAGCTCGACTTCATGATCTACTCGGTTATCTCCAAAGCCCAAGGAAATGCCATTTGAGGCTCCAACAAGAGAGCTGTTCGCTTTTAAGAACAGGCCATTCTTTTCGATCGCTGCTATCTGACTTCCAAAATTTAGCGCTTCATCTGCATTGGACTCATCGACATGGTCGCGATAATTCAATGCGGCCCCAAAGATCTTGTCTGGATTAGCAATAGGGCTAAGCAGTTTTACCTCCGACAGCTTCGTACGCTTGCCGTCAGTTTGGCCTAGAGGGCCTAGCAAATTTGGCAAATTGGCTACGAACTGGTCGCCGCGTGGCAAAGGCCATCGATGTGACGGAAGTTGCGTCAGCACTTCCGTCACATCGATGATTTCATCACCCTCCATACGTCCCAAACGATTGTCGTTATATCGCACTAATTTCATCAACGCCTACCTTGCTTCTGAGTGTCCAGGAAACTACAATAATTCCTGTATGCGTATTTCTTTTCTGCAGCAAGAAAAATGTGGATTGCTGCGGATGGCGTGACTTGAAATGTTGTAAAGCAAGCTGGAGGTGACATTGAAACTAGGCTTTAATGGAGAGCAGGTAATCATCACTGGTGCGTCTAAAGGAATAGGGCTGGAATGCGCACAGGCGTTTAATGAAGAAGGTCTGCGGGTAGTGATGGTAGGCCGTGATGCCGAAAATCTTGAACGGTCAGCCAAGGCGAATAAGCTTGCTCGCTACGAGATCTTCGCTGCTGACCTTTCTCGCCCGAAAGATCGTGAGAGACTGTTCAATGCATTTCCAGATGCCGATATTCTCGTGAACAACGCTGGAGCAATCCCGGGGGGCAACCTACTCGATATCTCCATGGAGGAATGGGAGGCTGCCTGGGCGCTGAAAGTCTTCGGCTACATCCATCTGACCAAGCTCTATCTGGGGAGAATGATGGAACGCAAGGCTGGGACAATCGTCAATCTAATAGGCACTGGCGGGCGAATGCCGCGTTACGACTATATCTGCGGTGGATCTGGAAATGCGGCGCTGATGGCGTTTACTTCAGCCCTCGGCGCGCGGAGCGTGGACAACGGAGTTCGGGTGTTTGGAATTAATCCCGGCATAACGTTGACAGAACGGGCAGTTTCGGTAGCCAAAGGCCGTGCGGTATCGAATTTCGGCGATGCGGAGCGTTGGCAAGAGCTTTTCAAAGACTTGCCGCTGGGCCGTCCTGCTCATCCGCGTGAGATTGCCAATGCCGTGGCTTTCATGTCTTCGTCGGCCTGTGGTTATCTGAGCGGAACCGTGGTCGATATCGACGGGGGTACGGTTTTTCGTTGAAATCCTGTCGCGCAAGGTCAGCGAAATCATCCAAAAAGGAATACCGGCGTTTGATTCAAGCGCCGGTATTCATCAGTTGTGAATTTACTTCGGACTAAGCCTGTCCGTGTTTAGCGACCCAAGCTTCAGGAGCGTCACACGCAACCGTGCCAATCTGGCCGGGCACGACGATTTCTAGGCACTCATAGTCATCAGCAACACCGATCTCATTGTGCTTGTACCCTCCAGGAATATAAATACTGTCACGGGCGTGAACCCGCACTGTGTTGCCGTCTTCGAGCTCCAAATCCAGCCAACCCTTTGTAACGTACACGAACTGATGATCGCAAGTGTGGTAATGCCACCCGGTGGTCGTATCAATGCGTGGCTGTTCAGCTTTGAAGGCCATAGTGTGGGCCAGAACCTGGCCACCAGTCGCTGTTTCGGCACCGAGATCCGCGTATTTCAGCCAAGTCCGGCGACCCTCTTTCTTAACCTTGTCGTTGTCAGAATGATAAGCTGCTTGGCCAAGCTGGTAGGGGCGTGTCGATTTATCCATATATTCTTTCTTGGTCATGAGATCTCCTTTTTCCTCATCTCAATGTTGAATTTTGGGTTACTTCGTTGAGAAGCGTCGTTTCCAAGTCCCCGCAATCGTGCGAGCAACTGGTATTCCTTTACGTAAATCAGGCCTCCAGGGTCCTTCAGGAACAGGTTATTACGCTAACTGCTGAAGGTATTCCATTTTTCCTTCCCATGACCCATTGCCAACTCGGATTATCTACGAAAACTTCTCATCTGTGAAAATAAATACGACTTAGAGAAAATATGTCAACCGTATTTTCGCTCGCGTTATATGCGTATGCCGGATGTTGAGAATACGTCCGAACGTAAGGGCGCCACATCCAAGCTTGACGATTGCTGCTCCGCGTCAATTCCGCAATTTGGTTGGGCTAGGCAGTGTGCCCATAAACAGGTTTCACAGTGTTGGAGGTGTGTAATTCAATCTCTTTGAAAGAAGATTGTGGTGTGCCGTCAATAATTGAACGACGGAGAATGGCCTATAACCGCTTCACTTTTGCCGACCAATACCTGTGGAACTGAACGTGTTGACGACAGCCGAGTGATTGATAGGATCCTGTGGCGCTTCAGAACCGGATCGTCCTCGCGCGACGTCCCAGAGGGTTATAGCCCGCGCACGACGTTTTAAAATCGGTTTTCCCGTTTGCGTAAAGCAGGTGTCTGGGATCGCCTTTTCGACGCCGATTCAGGGTGTTACGACGGCGATATCGTGTTGATCGATTCATCCTGTGTCCGCGTTCACCAACATGGTGCCAACGCTAAAACGGGGATCTGCCGCTCCCTGCAGGGACTTTCGCTTGACGGCCTGACAACCAAAATACACGCACTCGTCAATGCCGTTGGTTTGCCCGATTCGCTTAGAATTAACCGCAGGTCAGGCTGCTGATGCCCCAATGGCTGGAAATACTGCTGAGCGATGCTCAACGAGGAGCAACGACCCTTGCCGACAAGGCATATGACACCGATGCACGTTGTCAAACAACGCAAATTCTGGGCCAACATCCCCAAAAAAACCAACCGCAAAAAATACTTTCAGCGTCAGTCGATGGGGCTACCGTCAACGCAATCAGGTAGAGCTCTTCTTCAACCGCATCAAACAGATGCGCGGCCTGGCTACGCGATATGGCAGGCGTGCTGATAATTACATGGCCGCCCTCAAGCTTGCCGCGACGAGGATATGGATAGCCTCAGCTAATGGGTCATAGGGTAATTTGTGGGCGCCTCCCTTGAAACTGAAAGATGGGTCGCACTTCTGGCTATCCAAAGCTGAAGGAAGGACGCAGCGATAACGTGATATGCCGGACTGGACCTGTCGGTGGAAACCACGCAGGTCTGCATTGTGGACGATACTGGTCGGAAGATCGCCTCGATGAAGGTCGAGAGCAGCCCCGATATGATCGAAAATGTGTTACGCGAGGTCGGTGGCGTCGAACGAGCTGTCATAGAAACTGGACGTATGTCGCTGGCGATCTGCCATGGTTTGTGCGCGCTGGATATTGCCATTGTTTGCATCGATGCCCGGCAGACACATCAAAGCCTAAAGGCGTTGAAGGCCAACAAAACCGATCCGCATGGCGCAGCGGGTCTGGCCCAACTGGCCAGAACCGGGTTCTACAAGGAGGTGCACGTCAAATCTCCCGCGGCGCACGGCGTGTGAAGCATCATTTCGACACGCAGCAACCTGGTTGAATCTCGAGTTCGCCTCGACAACATGAACCGTGGCCTGTGCGCGACTTTCGGCTTCAAACTGGGCCCTGGTCAGGGTAAGGCGTTCGTCGACCGTGTGATGGAGGCGGCCAGAACACCCGGTCTGGGACAAAGCATCACCGCACTACTTGCAGTGAGAACAGGCCTGACGGGGCAGATCAAGGAGATGAATCGTGTCCTTCGTGATCTCTCCAATCACTCCCAATCCTGCCAGCCAATCATGCGCATCCTCGATGTCTGTGTGCAAAAGTCTGCTGCTTTTGTCGCTGCCGTTGACGAAGTCGGCCGCTTCCGACAATCACGCACCGCCGGTGCATACTTCGGCCTCGTCCCAAGACGCCATCAATCTGGACAAATGGATTGGACCGGACGGATCACCAAACAAGGTAACAGCATGGTTCGCGAGCGCCTCTACACTGCGGCCAACCGATCCTCACACGCAGCCGAGGAAGCTTCGCGCTCAAGGCCTGAAAAACGAAGATTGCTAAGCGGCGTGGATTACGAAAAGCAAGAGTGTCGTTGGCGCGTCGTCTTGACGTCATCATGCACGCCATGCTGCCCAATCGAACTTTGTTCGAAACATAAGATGAGGTAAAATCTGTTTGCCAGCGATGAAGCCGGATAGCTGATTCGAGGGCGGTGTCCCGAGAGGGAACGCAGGGACGAATGATCTCCGTTGCCGGACGGATCAAAGAGCTCGCTTCGAGTCAATGCAACGTTCGACCTTGTGAAACCCGATACAGAACGATCACTGTCTACAGCTATCAGTGCGGACACGTACTTGAAACCCTTAAGGGAAACACTGCCAAGCTCTGCAAATTGCAGATGCGAATCCTAATTTAGGAGAATGCCGTCGCTTGTTCCAGCTTCGAAAAATGGCCAGCAAGTGCTTCAAGAGAATCGGCATACTCCGCTTCCCGTTTGCTCACCCTTTCAACCGGGCCTGCGACAGCTACGCTAACATGTTCGTTGCCGAGTTTAATGCACACCGCCATAGCCATGACGTCAGGAACATTTTCCCCTCTTGTGATGAAAAGGTTTTTCGAGCGGCTTAACTTGATCTCCTCGAGCAGCGCATCGATCGTTGTCACCGTTGCATCAGTTACTTTCTTGAGGCCAACCCTCCGCATAATTGCCAGCAACTCGGGGTCTGAAAGTGCGCTTAGCATGGCCTTGCCAATGGCGCTCGAGTGCAGGGGCTTTATGTCGCCTGGTTTTGCCGAATACCGAATAGTGCGGCTGCTTTCCATCACCTCAAGGTAAGTAACGTAGTCACCTTGACGCTTTCCAAGAATTATTGTCTCGTCGGTCGCTTCGAGTAATTTCTTCATCTCCGGGTGAAAGATCTCGATAATCGGATCGCTTTTTGCGATCAGCTCTGAGACTGCCAGGATGCGCTTGGTCGGGAAAATCAATTTTCTGTCTTCAAGGACATAGACATACCCACGCTGGCGTAACGTCTTGACCAACGCGTGGGTACTTGAAGCCGGTGAACCTAACAAATTGGAAAGCTCTGTTAGCGAAAGCGGACCCTGAACGCGCGCAAAAACTTCGAACAAATCTAAAGTTCGGACTGCGGTTTTCACGTTGTCTACGGCCATAAGAATCTCCAAATGTCATTTGAAGCAGCTTTATCCCATAGTGGCGACTTTTTCAACATATTGAAGTCTCAGGACGCGAGGTTGGCCACCCAAGGTATACACCCGGAAGCCGCCGATGTTTTCAGCATCGTAAATTCTCCTAATGATTTTGCACCAGACCACTGAGAACTTCGGTTGGCTAGATTTTGATGGCTTTTTGGCACCGTGAAATTCTACAGAACTTCGCAAAAAAACAGCCACCAAGCGAATAAGATCGTAGCCGAGGTTGACTCAAGTATTCATATATGGGAATAGGAATTCTCAAAAGGGAAAATTGCTAGCGCGATTTTGGGCGGTAAGAGGATGGTTACGATGGGCGTACCGGGTCACGATGATAAGCTTCGACGTTACGTTCACTATGTAGGTGGGGCTGATAGGGTTCCCAGCCACGATCAAGAGTTCGAGGCGGTAAATCCCACTACGGGCAAACCTTGGGGGAATTTCGCAATTGCCACCGTCGATGATGTCGATGCAGCTGTGCAAGCTGCTCACAAGGCATTCAAAGGTGAATGGTCTTCCATGTCGGCAAGTCGGCGCGGTGCGCTAATGACACGTTGGGGTGAAGTGATCGCTGACAATGCCGATTTTATCGGGCGCCTTGAGGTGACGCAAAATGGTAAACTTTTGGCCGAGATGAAGCTGCAGGCGCAAATTGCTTTAGACTGGCTACGGTATTTCGGCGGGGTTGCCGACAAGATTGAAGGGTCCGTCATCCCGCTGAACCAGGCAAGCGTACTAAATTATACACTCCGCGAGCCTTTGGGTGTCATCGGCGTTATAACCCCATGGAATTCTCCTACATTTTTAGCGATCATGTCGATCGCACCGGCGCTTGCTGCGGGGAATACGGTCGTTATCAAGCCTTCCGAGATTACGTCTGCTTCAGCCGTGGAGCTAGCGCGTATGGCGAAGACGGCCGGGATTCCGGATGGGGTGATCAATGTAGTGACGGGACTTCGGGATACGGGCGAGGCGATTGTCGATCATCCTCTAGTCAAAAAGGTAGCATTTACGGGCAGCGTCGGCGCGGGAAAGGCAATCGCTGCGCGGCTTGGTCAACGTCTCGCGACTGCCACGCTGGAGCTAGGTGGCAAGAGTCCAAACATTGTGTTCGCCGATGCGAACCTCGATCAGGCCGAAGCAGGCGTTTTGGCCGGAATTTTCGCCGCGGCCGGACAAACCTGCATCGCAGGGTCGCGGGCCTATTTCCACGCGTCGATATACGATGAGCTCCTTGAAAGGCTCTCAAATCGGGCGCGTTCGATCGTACTTGGGGATCCGCTGTTGGCTTCGACGCAGATGGGCCCCGTCGCCACCAGAGGCCAGCTTGAGAAGGATCTCGCTATAGTCGGCCATGCGCGGGAAGATGGCGCCGAGCTTGTCTATGGCGGTGAACGCACGAGTGTTGGCGATTTCGGCGGATATTTTATCTCGCCGGCCATTTTTGCCGGGGTGTCGCAGGACAACCGTTTAATGCGTAACGAAGTTTTTGGCCCGGTGCTGGCAGTAGCGAAGTTCACGGATGAGGACGAGGTAGTAGGTTACGCCAACGACTCCCCATTCGGTCTGGCGGCTGGTGTCTGGACCAATGACATCAAGCGCGGCCATCGTATGGCTCGCAGGCTTGAAGCTGGCACGGTGTGGATTAACACATATCGCGCTCTAGCCGCCAATTCGCCCTTCGGCGGCTACAAAGACAGCGGCGTTGGCCGTGTGAATGGCTTCGATGCGGTGAGCGGCTTCATGCAGACTAAGAGCGTCTGGTGCGAGCTCGGCGACGAGATTCGCGACCCCTTTGTTCTCAAGGCCTGACGCACCGGCTCAATAAGCAAATTTTCTGGAGGAACCGAGATGAACCAGGAACTATACGAACGAGGCATGGAGATCCGCAAGGAGGTTGTCGGAGAGCAGTATGTGGCAGCAGCCATGGCTTCTGCCGATGACTTCAATACACCGTTGCAAGAGCTTGTGACGGAATACTGTTGGGGTGCGGTGTGGGGCCGAGACGGTTTGGACCGTAGGACACGCAGCCTGATAAATCTCGCTATGTTAAGCGCCCTTAATCGGCCGCACGAACTCAAGACTCACGTAAAGGGCGCTTTACGTAATGGCGTTTCCCGGGAAGAGATTCGAGAGGTTTTGCTGCAGGCCGTTATTTATTGCGGCGTTCCGGCGGGCGTCGACGCATTCCGCATAGCGCGCGAGGCTTTTGCCGATCATGCAGACGGGCAGCCAACGTGAAACAAATGCCAATTGCCAAATGGAGGGCACTATGCTGATCGCTGCTGACAAGTCTCCACCCGAGACGAAAGAAATGATTATTGATGCCGACGTTCACCCGTGGGTGAACGGCGACATCAAAGGTCTGCAGAAGTACCTCTCGCGAACTTGGTGGGAGCATTTCGACGGCCGATACGTGCTGCCCAATCACTATCTGCGGCCGCCGCTTGCCCGCGCTTCGTCAAACCGGATTGACGCCATGCCGCCTAGTGGTGGAGAACCGGGATCCGATCCCTTCTTCATGAAAGAAGAGCATCTCGATAAGCACAATATCAGCCACGCAATTTTGTCGTCGATTCAAGCCGGCAAGCTCGCGGCCATCCAGACACCGCACGAGGCGACGGCGCTGGCTACGGCATTTAATGAATATTTCCTTAACGAGTTCATAGCGGTAGATGAGCGATATAAGCTTGCGATGGTCGTAGCTGCGCACGATCCTTTCGCCGCCGCCGCTGAAATCCGCCGTATCGGCAAACTGCCGAGCGTAGTGGCTGTATTCATGCCTCTGCTCAATATTATGATGGGAAATAAGCATTATTATCCGATTTACGAGGCCGCCGAGGAACTTGCTCTACCGATCCTCATTCATCCGACAGGAACAGAGGGCGGCTTTCCCACTGCCGTGTCGTTTGCTGGCGGCATTCCATCGACTTACATAGAGCGCCATACGCTTTTTCCGCAGGTCGGAATTTCTGCGATCAGCAGTATGATCTTCGAGGGTGTGTTCTACCGTTTCCCGAAGCTTAAAATGCTAGCAGCCGAGTTTGGAGTGACTTGGCTTCCGCACTTTCTATGGCGAATGGACCAGAACTGGCACCAGTTTCGCAAGGAGGTTCCGTGGGTCAAGAAGCCCCCGAGCGAGACGGTAATCGAACATATCCGTTTTACAACCCAGCCTATCGAGGAGCCGGCCAAGCCGGAATATCTCGATCAGATGCTGCAAATGATTTCTGGCGAGAAGACGCTGCTATTTAGCACCGATTATCCGCACTGGGATAACGACTTCCCAATGCAGACCCTGACGCGGCTCTCGCCGGAAGCGCGTCGACGGATCTTTTTCGACAACGCAGCCGAATTGTTCGGTCTGAAATCATAACTGGAGACTCAAGCGTGGCGTTGCATCTCGTAACATCGGTTGAGGCCTTGGAAGAGGCTAAGCCGGCGCTGCATATGGTCGAGGGTCGCTCGATCGGTATCATAAAATCTAATGGCGAGATTTTCGCGGTGCGCAATGTGTGCCCCCACAAACGTGCTCCGGTCTGCCAGGGTCAGTTGCGCGGGACCATGCTTCCAAGTGACCCCGACACATTTGTGTTTGGAATGGAGAACCAAGTGCTTCGTTGCCCGTGGCATGGTTGGGAGTTCGATCTCGCAAGCGGAAAAACGCTTTGCGAGGGACTCAATAGAAAGCTCAGCTATTACCCCGTAACTCTCAAAGACGGCTCAGTCTACGTCGAGATTTGAGTTCTCGAGCACAGCAGGTGATGCGGCCGGCCGGTAAGTGACTTAAACAGGACAGGCATATGACTATCATTACTTTTCTAAACGCCGACGGTTCGTCGCGAGAGGTACAGGCTACCGATGGGATGAGCATCATGCAGGTTGCCAAAGCAGCTGGCGTCGATGGCATTATTGCTGAGTGCGGCGGTGAATTAGTCTGCGCCACCTGCCATGTCTATATGAAATTCGACGCGCTTGCAGACGGGATTGATCCACCTTCGGCCGTTGAAGAAGAAATGCTGGACTTCACCTCCGAGCCCCGCCGGCCAGCAAGCCGATTAAGCTGCCAGATCAAAGTTACTGGAAACCTTGAAAGACTTGTCGTTGAAATTCCCAGGACGCAGATCTGATGGAGCGCGTCGCGATTATCGGGGCAGGGCAGGCCGGTTGCGAGTTCGCGGCTTCGCTGCGGGAAAAGAGTTTCGCAGGCGAAGTTATCCTCTTGGGCAACGAAGGCGAATTGCCGTATCAACGCCCGCCTCTCTCGAAGGCTTTCCTTAAGGGCGAGGTCGGTGTCGAAGGTCTTCGCATTAGATCAGAGGCGTTTTTCTCAAAGCATAGCATCGATTTCCGGGCTGAAGCGCCCGTATTATCTATCGATCGTGCCGATCGCCATTGTCTTCTTGCCGACGGGCGCGCCATTCACTACGATCGACTTGTCCTTGCTACCGGTGTCCGCAACCGAACGATCGCCCTGCCTCATTCCAATGCCGCTGGGATTTTCTATCTGCGAGGACTTCGCGATGCCGAAGTGCTGCGTGAAGGTTTAGCCCAAGCGTCCAAGGTTGCCATCATTGGCGCCGGCTTTATCGGAATGGAATTCGCGGCGGTGGCGAGGCAGAATGGTGCCGATGTAACCGTCATTGAGTTGGCCAAGCGCTCGATGGCTCGTGCTATTTCTCCGGAGATGTCGTCTTTTATCGAACAGCGTCACGTTTCCGAAGGTGTTGTGTTTGAGTTCGGCGTTGTAACTGAAGCTTTCGAAATCAACGAGACCGGCGCGGTACAAGGTGTCCGCCTTACGGACGGTCGGGTCATCGCCGCAGATCTTGTACTTATTGCGATCGGGGTCATCCCAAACACTGAATTAGCGGAAGAGGCAGGTCTCGCAGTCCAAAACGGTATCGTTGTCGACCAGACGTTGACGACAGATGATCCAGTAGTTCATGCAATCGGAGATTGTGCGGCGTTCATCCATCCGCTTGTTCCTACAAGCGTACTACGCCTCGAATCTGTTCAGAATGCAACAGATCAAGCACGTTTCCTTGCGAGGGCGATCATGGGCGAGGCTTCTAGATACGATTCGGTCCCTTGGTTCTGGAGCGATCAGTACGATATGAAGCTTCAGATTGCAGGCATCGCCGGTATCGGCGATTTGGCAGAGCGTGTTGAGGATCTCAAAGTTGGTGCGTTCGCAGTGAGGCACAGCGCGTGCGGTCAAATAACTGCCCTCGAAACGATCAATTCCGCTAGGGAACATATGCTTGCACGCGGTGAATTGAAACGCGTGTTGGAAGCTCGCGGCTTTATTGCCCCCCAGAGGCAAGTTTCCAGCACTGATACCCTAGGAAAGAATTGAGAGGTTATGCCATGTCGCCGAAATTGATTGGTTTCATTGGACTTGGAAAAATGGGCGCGTTGATGGCAACGCGCCTTGTGGCAAGCGGCCGAGACGTGATCGTTTACGATACCAATTCCGTATCCGTCGAAAATCTTGTCTCTCGCGGAGCAAAGAGCGCGAAATCAGTGCGTGAGGTGGCCGACGGCGCGGAAGTCGTCTTTGCCAGCCTACCTACTCCCGATGTGGTGCGCGACGTAGTTTTGAGTGCTGACGGCATCGGCAAAGGCTTTGCAGTTCAGACTTTCATCGATCTATCGACGACCGGTCCAAGGGTCGCTTCGCTGGTCCATGCCGAGCTTGCCAGTCAAGGCATCGCCGCGGTCGATTGCCCAGTCAGCGGCGGCATTGCTGGAGCCCGGGATGGCAAGCTTACACTTATGGTGTCCTGTGCAAGTGAAACTTTTGATGAAATTCGTGGACTGCTCGCCATTCTGGGCAAGCCAGTTTTTGTGGGAACTCAACCAGGCTCTGCACAGATCATGAAGCTGGCAAATAATTTACTTGCTGCTTCGGCACTTGCGATAACCGCGGAAGCTTTGGTTTTTGGCGTTAAGGGTGGCCTCGATCCTGAGGTTATGTGCGAGATTTTCAACATGAGCAGCGGTCGTAATACTGCGACCATCGACAAATTTCCCCGCGCAGTGCTGACAGGTACTTTCGATTTTGGCTTTTCAACGGGCCTTGCCTACAAAGATGTTCGCTTATGTCTAGATGAAGCGGAGGCGTTCGGCGTTCCGACGCCTGTAGGAAGTGCGGTGCGCCAGATTTTGGCTATTACACAATCTAAATATGGGGCCGACTCTGACTGGACCAGCATGATACGCCCCTTCGAAGAATGGGCTGGCGTGGAAGCGCGGGCCAGTAAGCGCGAGGGTGATGCCCGAGGATCGGAGTAACGTTTGTGTCATATACTAACAGATTAGGCTTTGATGAAATCCGCGACCCGATTCGCGACCTTTGCGAGAAGTTTCCATCGGAATATCACCGCAGGATCGACGAGGAGCGGGGATATCCGGAAGAATTCGTCGATGCTCTCACCAAGGCCGGCTGGATGGCGGCGCTGATCCCGGAGGAATATGGCGGCTCGGGGCTGGGGTTGACGGAAGCGTCCGTCATCATGGAGGAGATCAACCGTTCGGGCGGCAATTCCGGCGCCTGCCACGGCCAGATGTACAACATGAACACGCTGATCCGGCACGGTTCGGAAGAGCAGCGCCAGCGCTACCTGCCGAAGATTGCGTCTGGCGAGTTGCGGCTGCAGTCGATGGGCGTCACCGAACCGACGACCGGCACCGATACGACGAAGATCAAGACAACCGCGGTGAAAAAGGGCGACCGCTACGTCATCAACGGCCAGAAGGTGTGGATTTCCCGCGTCCAGCATTCCGATCTAATGATCCTTCTGGCGCGTACCACGCCGGTCGATCAGGTGAAGAAGAAGTCGGAAGGCATGTCGATCTTCCTCGTCGATATCAAGCAGGCGACGGGCAACGGCATGACCGTCAACCCGATCCGCAACATGGTCAATCATGAGACCAACGAACTGTTCTTCGATAGCCTGGAAATCCCCGAGGAGAACCTGATCGGCGAAGAGGGGCAAGGGTTCAAGTATATCCTGACCGGGCTCAACGCCGAGCGCACCCTGATCGCTGCCGAATGCATCGGCGACGGCTACTGGTTCGTCGAAAAGGCGGCGAATTACGCGAAGGAACGCACCGTCTTCGGCCGGCCGATCGGCCAGAACCAGGGCGTGCAGTTCCCGATCGCCGAGACCTATATCGAGATCGAGGCGGCGAACCTGATGCGCTACGAGGCCTGCCGGCTCTACGACGCGCAGCTTCCCTGCGGCGCGCAGGCGAACATGGCCAAATATCTGGCCGCCAAGGCGTCCTGGGAGGCGGCCAATGCCTGCCTGCAGTTCCATGGCGGTTTCGGCTTTGCCGCGGAATACGATGTGGAGCGCAAGTTCCGCGAGACGCGGCTCTATCAGGTGGCACCGATCTCCACGAACCTGATCCTCTCCTATGTTGCCGAGCATGTGCTTGGCCTGCCCCGTTCCTTTTGATCGCGAGGTCCCGCTGATGGCGATAACCCATTCGCTGCCCCTCAAAGGGCTGACCGTGATCGAGATCGGCCAGGCCGTGGCGGCGCCCTTCTGCGCCTCACGGCTGGCCGATGCCGGCGCCAAGGTCGTCAAGATCGAACGGCCGGAGGGAGATTTCGCCCGCGGCTACGACGATGTCGTAACGGGCGGGCAGAGCAGCTATTTCGTCTGGCTGAACCGCGGCAAGCAGTCGCTCGCGCTCGATCTTGCGAAACCGGAAGCCCGCGAGACGCTCGCCGGCCTCATCGCCTCTGCCGATGTCGTCGTGCAGAACCTGAAGCCCGGCGCGCTCGATCGCATGGGGTTCGGGCCGGAGACGCTGCGGCAGAAACATCCGCGCCTGATCGTCTGCTCGATCAGCGGTTATGGCGAGACCGGGCCGCTGGCCGACCGCAAGGCCTATGATCTGCTGATCCAGGCCGAATCCGGCCTGTCGTCGGTGACCGGCGGACCGGAAGCGCCGGCCCGCGTCGGCATTTCGGTTGTCGATATCGCCACCGGCGCGACCGCCTATTCGGCCATTCTCGAAGCGCTGATCGCCCGCGGCATCACGGGCGAAGGCGCCGATATCCGCGTGTCGATGTTCGACGTGATGGCGGACTGGCTGGCGGTTCCGCTGCTTCAGGAGGAGGGTGGCAGGCCGCCGAAGCGGATCGGTCTCGCGCATGTCTCCATCGCCCCCTATGGCGTCTTCACCACCAAGGACGGCAAGGATGTGCTGATTTCCATCCAGAGCGAGCGGGAATGGGCAAAATTCTGTGCCGACTTCCTGCAGCAGCCCGACAGGACCGGCGATCCGCTGTTCGCCCGCAATGTCGATCGCGTCGCCAATCGCAAGGAGACGGATGCCACGGTCGCCGCCTGCTTTGCCGGACTGGACGAGGCGGAGGCCCGCAGGCGGTTGACGAAGGCCGATGTAGCCTTTGCCTCTGTCAACGACATGGCCGCGTTGTCCGTCCATCCGCATTTGCGGCGGATCACGGTCCAGACCGAGGCCGGCCCAGTTACCTATCCCGCGCCGGCGCCCGTCTTTGTCGGCCATCCGCGATCCTACGGAGCGGTCCCGGCCATCGGCGAAACGCCCGATGTCGCGACCGTCGAACAGACAAGGTGAATTCATGACCGATACGCCCGCCCTCGATATCCAGCATTTCCGCTCGTGGATCGGCCGCGAGGAGGAACAGTCCGACCTCGTGGCGGTCGATCTGGTGCGCAAGTTCAATGCCATGCTCGAATTGCCGGCGGATACGGTGCGGGATGGGCAAGCGGCACCACTGCTGATCCATTATTGCCTGGCCCAGCCGGCGGCGCCGATGGGCGGCCTTGGCGAGGATGGTCATCCGGCCCGCGGCGGTTTCCTGCCGCCGTTGCCGCTGCCGCGGCGCATGTGGGCCGGCAGCAGCCTCGTCTTTCACGACAGTCTTCGCGTCGGCGACCGGATGCGGCGGGTGTCGCGCATCGCGGATGTGGCGATCAAGGAAGGCCGCTCCGGCATCCTGTGCTTCGTGACCGTCGAACACCGGATCGATGTCGATGGCAAGGTGGTGATCGAAGAGACCCAGAACATCGTCTATCGCGATGCGGCGACACCGAAGGATGCCGTCAAGCCGGTGACGGCCGAGCCGGCCCCGGCAAGTGCGCACCAAAAGCCGATCGAAGTCTCCACGCCGCTTCTGTTCCGGTATTCGGCGCTGACCTTCAACGGCCACCGCATCCATTACGACCGCAACTATGCGACGACGGTGGAATATTATCCCGGTCTCGTCTTTCACGGCCCGCTGCAGGCGACCCTGCTCCTCAACTACGCGACGGAGTTGAAAGGCAGTGCGCCGGACAGGTTCACCTTCCGTGGCCTGTCGCCGCTGTTCGACGACGACAGGATCAGCCTTCATGCCGCGCAGGAAGAGGATGGGCGGATGAAGCTGTGGACCGCGCGCGAAAACGGGCCGGTCGCGATGAGCGCGGAGGCTGTCTGGTCATGAGCCTCGTCGCGCAAGCGGTCACATTCCTGTTCGTGCCGGCAAATCGGCCGGAACGCTTCACAAAGGCGGCCGCCTCGGGTGCCGATGCCATCATCCTCGACCTCGAGGATGCCGTTCAGCAGGACGCCAAGGATGCGGCGCGCGCCGCACTCGCCGCAGGCTTCACCGATCTTCCGGTGCTTGTCCGCATCAACGGCGAAGGAACGCCGTGGCATGCGGACGACGTTGCGGCGGTGGCCAACCTGCCGTTTGCTGCCATTGTCGTTCCCAAGGCTGAAATTGGTGAAGGGCTTGCCGCCCTCGCCGCGACCGGCAGATGGCCGATTCTGCCGCTCATCGAAACGGCGCGCGGCCTTTCCCAAGCGAGAACCATTGCCGGCTTGGCCGGCGTCGAGCGGCTAGCATTCGGCTCGATCGATTTCTGCGCCGATCTCGGCTGCGCGCATACGCGTGAAGCCTTGCTCGCCGCCCGATCGGAACTGGTGCTTGCCTCGCGGCTTGCGGGACGCGTCGGCCCGATCGACGGCGTCACCACCACCATCGATGATGCCGCCCTTGTCGCGTCGGATGCGCGCCACGCGCTGGAACTCGGCTTCGGAGCAAAACTCGCCATCCACCCGCGCCAGATCGAGGCCATGCGCTCGGGCTTCGCGCCACAGCCTGCAGAGATAGACTGGGCCGAGAAGGCTCTAAGCAGCAAGGATGGCGCAGCCGCAGTGGACGGCGCCATGGTCGATGAGCCTGTACGTATCCGGGCGCGCCTCATTCTCGCTCGCGCGGCAAGGTAAGCGGCTGCGCTGGCGACAACAGTTGGACAAACGAGCGGATAGATTATGAAGATCCTGGTGCCGGTAAAGCGAGTTGTAGACTACAATGTCAAGATCCGCGTGAAGTCCGACGGTTCTGGCGTCGAGCTTTCGAACGTGAAGATGTCGATGAACCCGTTCGACGAGATCTCGGTGGAAGAGGCGCTGCGCCTGAAGGAAGCGGGCAAGGCCGAGGAAGTGGTGGTCGTGTCGATCGGTCCCGCCAAGGCCGAGGAGACGCTGCGCACCGCGCTTGCTATGGGCGCCGACCGGGCGATCCTGGTGGAGACCGACGATGCCGTCGAGCCGCTGGCGGTGGCCAAGATCCTCAAGGGCGTGGTCGATGCCGAACAGCCGAAGCTGATCATCGTCGGCAAGCAGGCGATCGACGACGACAGCAACCAGACCGGCCAGATGCTTGCGGCCCTGCTCGGCTCGGCTCAGGCGACCTTCGCCTCGAAGATCGAGCTTTCCGACACCTCGGCCAAAGTGACCCGCGAAGTCGACGGCGGTTTGCAGACGATTGAAGTGAAGCTTCCGGCCGTCGTCACGACGGACCTGCGTCTGAATGAGCCGCGCTATGCCTCGCTGCCGAACATCATGAAGGCGAAGAAGAAGCCGCTCGACAAGAAGGCTCCTGCCGACTTCGGCGTCGATACCGCACCGCGCCTCAAGGTCCTCAAGACCGAGGAGCCGGGCGGTCGCAAGGCCGGCGTCAAGGTGAAGGACGTGGCTGAGCTGGTGTCTTCGCTGAAGACCGCCGGCGTGCTCTGAAGCGACAAGGAAAGGGATTATTAAGATGGCCATTCTTCTTCTCGCAGAACACGAAAATGCCAGCCTCAACGACCAGACCGGCAAGGCGCTGACAGCCGCTTCCAAGATCGGCGGCGATGTCCACATTCTCGTTGCCGGCTCGAGTGCCCAAGGGGACATAAAGGTTGCCGCCGATGCGGCGGCAAAGCTTGCCGGCGTCTCCAAAGTCCTGCTTGCCGACGACGCGTCTTACGCCAACAACCTTGCCGAACCGCTGGCCGACCTGATTGTCAAGCTGGCGCCGTCCTATGACGCGATCCTCGCACCGGCGACGGCATCTGCCAAGAACGTCATGCCACGTGTGGCGGCGCTGCTCGACGTGGCGCAGGTGTCCGAGATCATCGAGGTGGTGTCCGCCGATACGTTCAAGCGTCCGATCTATGCCGGCAACGCCATACAGACGGTTCAGGCGACGGATGCGAAGAAGGTGATCACCGTGCGCACGGCGTCCTTTGCCGCCGCCGCCGAAGGCGGTTCGGCCTCGGTCGAGACCGTCGCTGCCGCCTCCGACCCGGGCGTTTCGTCCTTCGTCACCGACGCGCTGGCATCGTCCGACCGTCCGGAACTGACGTCGGCGAAGATCATCATCTCGGGCGGCCGCGCGCTTGGTTCTTCCGAGAAGTTCCAGGAGGTCATCCTGCCGGTGGCCGATAAGCTGGGTGCTGCCGTCGGCGCAAGCCGCGCCGCGGTCGATGCCGGCTATGCGCCCAACGACTGGCAGGTCGGCCAGACCGGCAAGGTGGTCGCGCCGCAGCTCTACATCGCCGCCGGCATCTCGGGTGCGATCCAGCATCTGGCTGGCATGAAGGATTCGAAAGTCATCGTCGCCATCAACAAGGATGAGGAAGCGCCGATCTTCCAGGTCGCAGACTTCGGCCTAGTCGGCGATCTGTTCGAAATCCTGCCGCAGCTCGAAAAGGCGATCTGATCCCAATGCATGGACAGGATCTTCCAGAACGCGAAGCGATGGAATTCGACGTTGTGATCGTCGGCGGGGGACCAGCGGGTCTTTCGGCTGCGATCCGGCTGAAACAGGTCGATCCCGAGCTTTCGGTCGTCGTGCTGGAAAAGGGCGCGGAAGTCGGCGCGCACATCCTTTCCGGCGCCGTGGTCGATCCCATCGGCATCGACAGGCTGCTGCCAGGCTGGCGCGAAGAGGAGGGGCACCCCTTCAAGACCGAGGTCAAGGACGACCAGTTCCTGTTTCTCGGACCCGCAGGCTCCATCCGCCTGCCGAACTTCATGATGCCGCCGCTTATGAACAATCACGGCAATTACATTGTCTCGCTCGGCCTCGTCTGTCGATGGCTGGCGGAAAAGGCGGAAGGGCTCGGCGTCGAGATCTATCCGGGCTTTGCCGCCACCGAAGTCCTCTATAATGACGAAGGTGCTGTCATCGGCGTCGCCACCGGCGACATGGGCATCGAGAAGAACGGCGAGCCGGGCCCGAACTTCACTCGCGGCATGGAACTGCACGGCAAATATGTGTTGATCGGCGAGGGCGTGCGGGGATCGCTTGCCAAGCAGCTGATCTCCAAATTCGATTTGTCCAGGGACCGCGAGCCGCAAAAGTTCGGCATCGGCATCAAGGAACTCTGGCAGGTCAAGCCGGAGAAACACAAACAGGGCCTCGTGCAGCACTCCTTCGGCTGGCCGCTCGGCTTCAAGACCGGTGGCGGATCGTTCCTGTATCATCTGGAAGATAACCTCGTCGCCGTCGGCTTCGTGGTGCATCTCAATTACAAGAACCCCTATCTTTATCCTTTCGAGGAATTCCAGCGCTTCAAGACGCATCCGGCGATCCGCGATACGTTCGAGGGCGGCAAGCGCATCTCCTATGGCGCGCGCGCCATCACCGAGGGCGGCTATCAGTCGGTGCCCAAGCTCACCTTCCCGGGTGGCGCGCTGATCGGCTGTTCTGCCGGTTTCGTCAACGTTCCGCGCATCAAGGGCAGCCATAACGCGGTTCTTTCGGGCATGCTGGCGGCGGAAAAGATCGCCGCAGCGATTTCCGCCGGCCGCGCCCACGACGAGGTGATCGAGATCGAGACCGACTGGCGCGACAGCGCCATCGGCAAGGATCTGAGGCGGGTCAGGAACGTCAAGCCGCTGTGGTCGCGGTTCGGCACGGCGATCGGCGTCGGTCTCGGCGGTCTCGACATGTGGACGAACCAGCTGTTCGGCTTCTCTTTCTTCGGCACGCTGAAGCACGGCAAGACGGATGCGCAGTCGCTCGAACCGGCCGCGCAGCACAAGCCCATCGACTATCCGAAGCCGGATGGCGTGCTGACCTTCGACCGTCTCTCCTCGGTCTTCCTGTCCAACACCAATCACGAAGAGGACCAGCCGGTTCATCTTCAGGTGAAGGAGATGGATCTGCAGAAGCGCTCCGAACATGACGTCTATGCCGGTCCCTCGACCCGCTACTGTCCCGCCGGCGTCTACGAATGGGTGGAGAAGGATGGGAAGGACACCTTTGTCATCAACGCCCAGAACTGCGTCCACTGCAAGACCTGCGACATCAAGGACCCCAACCAGAACATCAACTGGGTTCCCCCGCAGGGTGGCGAAGGGCCGGTCTACCCGAATATGTGAAAGCAAGTTTGCGGAAAAAATGAAAATCAAGGCAGGTTATCTAGATGGGACTTTGCGTTTTTTCGGCCACCTTATGCGCCGGTATCATCCGGGCCATCATTCAATCCACAGCTCGCGCGAGGTCGCTAATTTCGATGAGAGCAGCGGAAGAATTTGGCTCGGACCAGGCGGTGACATAGCGCCGAGCTTCATTGATGAACCTTTCGTTTCCCATCTGACGGTCGTCGCAGCTCCGTATGTTGAGCGATAGCCTTGTTCGGATCTTGTTTGTCTAAAAGAATTCCTACCAGCCTCAGCTAGAAGTTGCTTAAAAAGATGACGATCACAAAAATCCTTTTCGCCAATCGCTCAGAGATTGCTATCCGTGTCTTCCGCGCCGCCAACGAGCTCGGCATCAAGACGGTTGCGATCTGGGCGGAAGAGGACAAGCTTTCGCTGCATCGCTTCAAGGCGGATGAGAGCTATCAGGTGGGCCGCGGCCCGCATCTGTCGAAGGACATGGGTCCGATCGAAAGCTACCTGTCGATCGCTGAAGTGATCCGGGTGGCGAAGCTGTCCGGCGCCGATGCGATCCATCCCGGTTACGGCCTTTTGTCGGAAAGTCCGGAATTCGTCGAGGCCTGTAACGAGGCTGGAATAACCTTCATCGGGCCGACGGCGGATACGATGCGCCGGCTCGGCAACAAGGTCGCGGCGCGTAACCTTGCGATTTCCGTCGGCGTGCCCGTGGTGCCGGCGACGGAGCCGCTGCCCGAAGACATGGCGCAGGTGGCCCGGATGGCGGCCGAGATCGGCTATCCGGTGATGCTGAAGGCCTCCTGGGGCGGCGGCGGGCGCGGCATGCGCGTGATCCGTTCAGAGGCGGATCTGGCCAAGGAAGTCACCGAAGCCAAGCGCGAGGCGATGGCTGCCTTCGGCAAGGACGAGGTCTATCTGGAAAAGCTGGTCGAGCGGGCGCGGCATGTGGAAAGCCAGATCCTCGGCGATACCCACGGCAATGTCGTGCATCTGTTCGAACGCGATTGCTCGATCCAGCGGCGGAACCAGAAGGTCGTGGAGCGTGCTCCTGCACCCTATCTCTCCGAAGCGCAGCGGGCGGAACTGGCCGGCTATTCGCTGAAGATCGCCGGCGCGACGAACTATGTCGGGGCCGGCACGGTCGAATACCTGATGGATGCCGATACCGGCAGATTCTACTTCATCGAGGTCAATCCGCGCATCCAGGTGGAGCACACGGTGACGGAGGTCGTCACCGGAATCGATATCGTCAAGGCACAGATCCACATCCTCGACGGCTTCGCCATCGGCACCGAGGAATCCGGCGTACCGGCACAGGCCGACATCCGCCTCAACGGCCATGCGCTGCAGTGCCGGATCACCACCGAGGATCCGGAGCACAACTTCATCCCGGATTACGGCCGCATCACCGCCTATCGCTCGGCGTCGGGCTTCGGCATTCGCCTCGACGGCGGCACGTCCTATTCGGGCGCGGTCATCACCCGCTATTACGATCCGCTTCTGTGCAAGGTGACGGCCTGGGCGCCGAAGCCGGACGAGGCGATCGCGCGCATGGACCGGGCGCTGCGCGAATTCCGCATCCGCGGCGTCGCCACCAACCTCACCTTCCTCGAAGCGATCATCACGCATCCGAAGTTCCGCGACAATTCCTATACGACGCGGTTCATCGACACCACGCCGGAACTGTTCGAGCAGGTGAAGCGGCGGGACCGCGCCACCAAGCTGCTGACCTATCTGGCCGACGTCACGGTCAACGGTCATCCGGAAGCCAAGGGCCGGCCGGAGCCGTCGCCGCTGGTGGCCAAGCCCGTCGTGCCGTTCATCGAAGGCGCTGTTCCCGATGGCACCAAGCAGAGGCTCGACCAACTCGGCCCGAAGAAATTCGCCGAATGGATGCGCGGCGAGGCGCGCGTTCTCGTCACCGACACGACGATGCGCGACGCGCATCAATCGCTGCTCGCCACCCGCATGCGCACCCATGACATCGCGCGGGTGGCGCAAGTCTATGCCCGTGCGCTGCCGAACCTGTTCTCGCTGGAATGCTGGGGTGGTGCCACCTTCGACGTGTCGATGCGCTTCCTCACCGAAGATCCGTGGGAGCGCCTGGCGCTGATCCGCGAAGGCGCACCGAACATCCTGCTGCAGATGCTTTTGCGCGGCGCCAATGGCGTCGGCTACAAGAACTATCCCGACAATGTCGTGAAGTTCTTCGTGCGGCAGGCGGCTGTTGGCGGCGTCGATCTGTTCCGCGTGTTCGACTGCCTGAACTGGGTCGACAACATGCGGGTGTCGATGGATGCGGTGAACGAGGAGAACCGGCTTTGCGAGGCGGCGATCTGCTATACCGGCGATCTCACCAATGCCGCGCGCCCGAAATACGACCTCAAATATTACGCCAATCTAGCCGGCGCGCTGGAAAAGGCGGGCGCCCATATCATCGCGGTCAAGGACATGGCCGGCCTGTTGAAGCCGGCGGCCGCCAAGATCCTGTTCAAGGCTCTGCGCGAGGCGACGAGCCTGCCGATCCATTTCCACACGCATGACACGTCCGGCATCTCGGCGGCGACGGTTCTGGCGGCCGTCGATGCGGGCGTCGACGTGGTCGATGCGGCAATGGATGCGCTGTCGGGCGGCACGTCACAGCCCTGCCTCGGGTCGATCGTCGAGGCGCTGTCGGGCTCGGAACGCGATTCGGGTCTCGACCCGGAATGGATCAGAAAGATCTCCTTCTACTGGGAGGCGGCGCGTAATCAATATGCGGCCTTCGAAAGCGATCTCAAGGGACCGGCCTCGGAAGTCTATCTGCATGAAATGCCGGGCGGCCAGTTCACCAATCTCAAGGAACAGGCCCGCTCGCTCGGTCTCGATGCCAAGTGGCACAAGGTGGCGCAGGCCTATGCGGACGCCAACCAGATGTTCGGCGATATCGTCAAGGTGACGCCGTCCTCCAAGGTGGTGGGCGACATGGCGCTGATTATGGTGTCCCAGGATCTCACCGTCGCCGACGTCGAGAATCCGGCCAAGGACATCGCCTTCCCTGAATCTGTGGTTTCGATGCTGAAGGGCGATCTCGGCCAGCCTCCGGGCGGGTGGCCGCAAGGTCTGCAGAAAAAGGCATTGAAGGGCGAAGAGCCCTATACAGACGTGCCGGGCTCGCTCCTGCCGCCGGCCGATCTCGATGCCGAACGGAAAGCCATCGAGGACAAGCTGGAGCGCAAGGTCGACGATTTCGAGTTCGCATCCTACCTCATGTATCCGAAGGTCTTCACCGACTTTGCTTTGGCTTCCGATACCTACGGCCCGGTTTCGGTTCTGCCGACGCCCGCCTATTTCTACGGGCTGAAGGATGGCGAGGAACTGTTTGCCGATATCGAACGCGGCAAGACGCTGGTCATCGTCAATCAGGCGATGAGCCAGCCGGATGCGCAGGGCATGGTCACCGTGTTCTTCGAACTGAACGGCCAGCCGCGCCGCATCAAGGTGCCGGACCGCGCCCATGGCGCCACCGGTTCGGCCGCGCGCCGCAAGGCAGAGGCCTGCAATGCAGCGCATCTGGCTGCCCCGATGCCGGGCGTCATCTCTCGCGTCTTCGCAACGCAGGGCCAGCAGGTGAAGGCCGGCGACGTGCTGCTCTCCATCGAGGCGATGAAGATGGAAACCGCACTGCATGCCGAAAACGATGGCGTAGTCTCGGAAGTCCTTGTCAAAGCGGGCGACCAGATCGATACGAAGGATTTGCTTATTGTTTTGAAACAGAACCAGTGAAAATTAGTTTTACGAATTGACTGTTCAGCAGCCTTCGAGCAGCCGTGTGAATTGCGCGCTGACGCCTTAGCCTGGTGCGTCAGGCGTTGCAGGTGTAAATCTGCAATCAGCGTCAATCGCCGTTGGTGTACAAAGTCCTTTATGCCATATTTACGATATGCGAAGTTCCCTTCGCATACATGTACTAGATACAGCGATTCGAGGTCACTTTTCTGATTTTTCATCGTCTCGGGATGACAGCATCAACAAAGCCGAAACCGGCCCGTCCATCAACGCATAATAGTAGCTCAAACATTGCTGAAATGATCGGACGTATAGACTTCATAGGAGGATGAATGCCAAAACCTTGAAGTACGATCTTCCTCGTTGACGAGTTTTGGTGCGTAAAGGCTTTGACCATAATTCTAAATATTGTAGTATTTTTCACATCAAGGAATTTCGATATCTGATGGCAGATGTCTTGGCTTCGCTGTCATTAGGTAATGGGCTCACGCTGCCTTGGGTCGAAACTACACTTCGCAACAGAGCAAAGTTGGCGTGAACAGATCCGCTTATTTTACAAAAGGGAGGAACCGTATCTTGAGCTTGAATAAAAGTGACGGAGAAAACGCATATTGCTTTGGTAATCTGCTTATCCGAGTTCTGGGCGTAATAATATTTCTAGTCGGCGCGGTATTGCTTGTGGGCGGCATCAACTTGGTCGCCCTCGGAGGATCTTTATATTTTGTCATAGCCGGGATCCTTCTCGCATTCTCTGGATCGATGATAGCAATTTCGAGAAGTCTCTTAGAGTCTGTCCGAGAATTCATGATGACCGTGCGATGCGTCTGGTCAGTGTCATGATGGATGCGGCATAGAGGAAGGCTTCGGCCGACTTTATCGTCGCCTCCGGGTCTTTCCACAGTCGCCGATTTCGACTGATCCAGGCGAAAAAGCGCTCGACGACCCAGCGCTTGGGATGAACGGCAAAGCCGACCTGATTTTTGGGCTTGCGGACGATCTCGACATCGACAAGCGTCGCATTCTGCGGCCTGTCGCCTGAATATCCCATGTCGGCGAACGCCTTCTTCACAAAGGGAAAGGACTTGCGTGATACCTGCAAAACAGGGATCGCTCCGTCGCGATCCTGGATGTCGGCAGGCTGAGGATCGAGGACGAGTGCTCGGCCATCCATGTCCACCATTGCCTGCCGTTTGCGGCCCTTGACCTTCTTGCCCGCATCATAGCCGCGCGGGCCACCGCTTTCGGTGGTCTTGACGCTCTGGCTATCGAGGACTGCGGCGCTCGGTGAGGCCTCTCGCCCGACCCGCTCGCGGTCCATCGTAACAAGGCAGCGGTTGATCCTCGTGAATAGCCCGGTGTCGCGCCATCGGCAGAAGTAACCCATGCTCAAGAACAACAGCCGCCACTTACGATCGATCATGGACAAGATCGTTCGTGCGTTCCTACCATTGCCAGCGCTGGTGCAGCGCAGCTTTACCTTCGAACGCGGTATGGAATTTAGCGGATTCAGGGCCTTGGAGGAGAGCATCGGTGCGAAGAGCTGGTTTTGCGATCCCAGCGCACGATGGCACAATGGCTCCGTCGAGAACGCCAACAAACGCAATCCGCGCTTCATATCTGGCGACACAGATCTTATCAACGTCATCAAGTTACAGCTGACAGAGTTGGCGCATCATTTGAACTCGCGGCCGCGCCTATGCCTTGGATACCGGAGCCTTTGCTCTCGATTTGCGCGAAAGGCGCTAATGCCCCACCCTCCAAATCGGCGATGATTCACTTGGCTTAGTTTTCAAACTTCATTATCAAACCATCGCCCCCCGATCGCTTCGGTGACTGCACGGCAACTCCTATGTAAAGCTTCACGCATGGCATTATCCTCGGTCTCGTCGGAGATTGAAATTCTTACAAGAGAGATGGCAACAAGTGCTAGACTACCTTGCAGGTCGAACACGGGTGCGGCGGCGACTCGCAAGCCAGGTATCAGAATAGAGTCGATCACAGTCCCTCTTGAAGCAAGAACATTGCGACGAAGCTCTTCTAAAGGAATTTTATGCTTTAGGGGCCGCAACTCCCGTTCGGCCATCGCATCCATTGTGGAGCGGTCACCAAAAGCAAAAAATACATGGCCAATTGCGGAATGGATGAGAGGGAGTGTTGAACCTATGTGAATCGGTGTGATCACCGGAGGATTCCCCGCAAACCACCGTACGACAACCGGCCCCTGTTCACCCCAAATGGCAAAGAGTGTGGTTTTTCCGGTGTCATGAGCAAGAGCGGAAAATACCCTATCCGCCTCTCGGAATACATCTATGCGGGCAAGCGCTGCAATCCCGATCCGCAACGATCCGGAATCAAGGTCATAGTGCCCGGTGAGTACGTCCTGTTTGATTACGCCTGCGGAAACCAAACTCACGAGGTAGCGGTGAACCTGGCTTGCAGGCATATCAACCTTACGTGACAAAACAGACAACGCGATTGGACCACCAAACCGCGCAACCTCGTCAAGTAGCGACAATCCGGTCTCCAATGACTGGATCCCGCGTGGTTTCTTAGGTGCTTCTTTTGTCACCGGTACCGCCTGAGCATTTTACATCCGCGTTGATGAAGCGATAGTGCATGAGGCACCGTGGGCGCAAGCTTTGATTGGCGCCCACGGCAAACCTGCCTACCCTCAACTCATAGCTACAGTTCGGGGCAGCACACCAAAGAGCGATAGATATACTGTAGAAGTGATCTTTCGCCTTTATAGAAGGACCCGAATCTCAGCTTACTATTCCCCAATATCAACTAGGATTTTACCTCCTTCTTCGCGAACGGGAATTGTTCGGATCGGCTTAGTGCAAGGAGGCCCCTTCGCTTCGCCGGTTCTAATATCAAATAACCCTTGATGTAGCGGGCACTCGATCAGAAACCCTTCAAGATAACCCTCCGATAAACGCGCCTGACCGTGCGTGCAGGTGTCGGCTGTAGCAAAATAATTCCCATCGACTGCGTAAATTGCGATCGGAGTCCCGCTTAGCGAGCACCCCAACTGCCCCCCAGCTTCCTCCAGTTCAGCAATGGTCGAAATGCTTATCCAAGCCATGAGTTCACACTGGGAATATAAATGAGTTGGGGATCATTTCGCTGTCGATCACAAATGTTCGCTCACGAAATAAGAAGTCATCATTCCTTTCTTCCAATAAATCGAACGCGACGCCGCAAAGATGTATCATTGAAGGGCCATCGATGAGAGTCTGAGCCACGATGACATTCTGGCGCGTTTTTATGAAACCATACTCATCGCGAACCGTAGCCCGCAGGCCCGAGTAGAAGCGCCGGTAAACGCGCGGCGCATAAACCTGCGTCTTCAATATTCCCTGAACTCTATCGACCAACATCCCCTTTGAGTCAGCCTGTATCGTGCATAACTTATAGCCCGCTTGCCAGTTCTCGCGAGGAATGACTTCGAATATACATTCATCTACGAAGTATTCTGGCCATTCCTCCAAACGAAGGTCATCTAACGCCTCGAAATAACGGTCGTAGAAATCTGCGAGTTTATCACGACTGGGAAGGTTCGTTTGACGATTAATATTGATGTTCATAGCCCCATTACCTCGCGATAGTAACGATACATGCCGCGGATGGCGCTCTCAGTGGCCATGTGATCCTCGCTGTGCACACCGGTGCCCCCCATCGCCATGATAGAACTCCTATCCTCGGGTGCGTATGAATATCCTTCCTGTGCCATTTGCATGACCTCGCTGTCGTCCGCCGAGACAAATCCCGCAGGACCGAATAGGTTCGCGTGGCGAATGCGTCGTGATCTCATGCTTTCGTCGTCGTCTTCAAAACCAAAATGTGTCCACATTAGTTCGAAGTGGCTCGGTCCCTTCGGAATAATTTGGCGTGTTTGCATCGAGTTCACTTGCTGAAGCAGGATGACTGACGGAAATATTGTTGATCCGCCGACCGTCTCATCTCCAGTCAGCTCTTTAACGGTTTCGATCAAGCGCCTATCTGCTAGCTGGAGCGAGGCATCGAATCCGGGCAGCGATGCAGCTACGTCGTGATTTTCTCCTGCGCCAGCTGCCGGCATAATCGACATCAAACATGCATGCCGACCCGTTTCATCCATCTCCAAGGCATTTTTTTGGTCTGGCCGAAAAAGGCCAAAACTGGCGAAGAACATGTGTAGCAGCGCCGCATGATACGGATCTTTGATGTTCTCCATCATCAGCTTCCAGTTCGATGGAATCAGCTGGCGATTGTAGCCGATAATCCGCAGTTTTCTTCCTGAGAATATTCGCGTGTAATACCCCCACATTTTTTCGCCGATGTATTCGCGGAAGTCTGGAGTATCGCTGTTGAAGCTCGCCCAAATCACACCATTCACAACCTCAACCTTGAGGCGAGGCAAACCGTGCTCGCTAGGTTTAAAATCCTTGGGCATACCTCCCTTCCCTTTAATACCTCTACGAAATGGGATTCCCTGAAGCGCGCCGTCTAGAGCATATGACCACTGATGGTAAGGACAGGTGAAGCTATCGTCTTTGCCAGAACGAGCTAAGCAGATCTTTACGCCTCGGTGGGAGCACCGGTTTTCAACAACCGAAATGGTACCGTCTTGATTACGGGCGACTATGACCGGACGCTCACCTAGCGTTGTAGTCTTCCATGAACCAGCGTCTGGGACTTCAGCGTCAAGACCTGCATAAAGCCAGTGCGGGCCGTACCAAATCCGGTCCATTTCGGTTCGATAATTATCTTCATCAGTATAGATCCAATAAGGCACAGAACTTGAGCCTTCGCGGTCCCAACGTCTCACCACAGCATCCATGACGTAACTCCTCACCCAATCGTCCGACGTGGACGGTTTCGCGTAAAAATGCTTGCCAATAAAATTCACCAATGTCAAATAGGTTTCCTATTGGGTAATAACTACGGGGATGGGTATATGCTGCTTCAGACTTCTTGCTTTGTGGATATTGTCATAGTTGGCACCGGACATGCGGGAGGAGTTGCCGCTCTGACTTTAAGAGAACTAGGGTTCTCGGGATCACTTATGATGGTGGGCGCAGAATCACATCTTCCTCACCATCGCCCTGCCTTTTCCAAGGAAGCGCTGCAGCTCCCAGGATGGAAGCTCGTGCCGCTAGCTCCGCTCGAGGAGTTTAAGGATCAGGACGTCACGCTCCTGCATAGCGATCCGGTTGTAAATGGGAATGCTAACGACCATACGTTGATCTTGGCGTCAGGTCGTCATCTCAAGTACGGCAAGCTGGTGATTGCAACTGGAGCCGCCCCGAGACGCATCCTCGGTCCATTTAATCCTCATCCTGCTCGTCATGTCCTCCGGACCTTCGAAGATGCAGTAGCAATACGGCATGCAATTAACCGCGAGAGCAAGGTTGTAGTAATCGGAGGAGGCCCAATTGGACTTGAGACAGCTGCGTCCTTGCGTGCACAGGTCGCCGAGGTTTCAGTAGTTGAAGCGGCTCCGCGGTTGATGGCTCGATCTGCTCCTCCAGATATATCCGCTGCTCTAATGACACTTCACGAGGCGAATGGCGTGCGTATTATGCTCTCTTCTCCCGTTGCGAGCTTGTTGTCTAAGGGTAAACAGATATGTATTGAGTTGATCTCAGGCGAGTCACTGTTAGCTGACGTTGTAATCGAAGGTCTGGGTGTGGAACCAGAGACCCGGCTTGCAGTAATCCTCGGACTACCAATCTCCAATGGCATAGTTGTCAACGAGTTCTATCAAACTCACAATCCCGCAGTCTATGCGATAGGGGATTGCGCTTGTCCGCCGACCGGCAGACAGGAAACATGGTCTCACGCAGAAGCAAGCGGTCGCACCGTAGCGCGAGCGCTACTTGGCAAGCCGCCCGAACCTACAAGTCAAGCATATTTTTGGACCGATCAATACGGTTCGCGCGCGCAGGTCGCTGGGGACATCACAAGCGCCGTTGACAGCGGAAGTCGCGGCGCTGCACGTCTATACGCTCGCGATGGGCGAATAACTGCCGCAGCTGCAATTGACGCTCCTCGTGATTTTGCCGCTGCACGGCGCCTCATCGGGCAACTGGTCTAGGCAGTGTCCCCATATCGGTCTGGACGATGCGCGCCGCAATCGAACTGCCCCTGACACTGGATAATTCTTCGTCGTGGCCATCGGCCTCTATTTGGACTGGACTGTCCCGGTCCCATTGTTGGCCACCCGATACCGGTTCGCTTTCAATCGACCCACTATGGTACCTGTCCATTGTCCCGCTCATCCCACGTCAATTTGGCCAGTCATCCGGCACAAGTGCAGGAGGTTTCGTCCAGGGTTCCTCCACGAGAGAGCCTTGGAACCAATCGTTGCGCAAATTCGCATGCTCAGTAACGATAATCTGGAAACCGGGCGCATCCTTGGTGCTGAAGTCATAAAGCAGTTTAAACAGCTTCTCGACAGCTTGGAGGTCAGCATCCGCCTCGGTTTGTTCGATGGAGCCGCCAGTGGCCTCATAGCTCTCTATAGACGGGAAATAGACTTGCGTGGGTTGGTCGATAAGGAGAAATCGCGGAATCGGCTGATCGTTGGTGCTCGCGTATCGGTGGAGGGCCAGAAGTGCAGCTAGATGATAGGCAAGATGATTTGATCCGCCCCCCGTGCGATGCATCTGAATCGGCCGCCCCGGACGATCTATGACAACCGTCAGATGCTGAAGGTCAAGACGAGCAGGGAACTCGCTAAACTCCCCGCCGAGCTTTTCGATATATCCCGACATATGTGTGCTGATGTTATTGATGATCGAAGCCAGCCGCTCGGCGTTATCGTCCAAACCAATACGTCGTTGGAGCTCCTCAACCTTACGGCGGAGGCGACGGTCCTCAGACTGGTAATGACGGCGAGTGTCGTCCGAAACCAAGTTCTCGAGAAACAAGCTGATGCGCCCGACGACCTTCGCCGCAGCGTTGTTTCGATCGCCTACGGCCGCTATCTGTCAATCGGCATCGTAACGGGACCCCATATCGGCTCCCAAAAGGGACCCCTGCCTCTGGTTGCATAGGGTCAGCGCGCGTAGGCCCGGAGCTCTCCATTTAGCGCAGGGGCCTGCGGGCGCGGGTTGTTTGTCTTTTCGGCTTTAGCTTTGAGAGCGGTTTTTGAAGCGCCAGGATTCGTTCCCGGTTTCCACGATCTCGCAATGGTGGGTGAGCCTGTCGAGCAGAGCGGCGGTCATCTTGGCGTCGCCGAATACGGCCGGCCACTCGCCGAAGGCCAGGTTTGTCGTGACGATGATCGATGTCCGCTCGTAGAGGCGGCTGATGAGGTGGAAGAGAAGCTGGCCGCCGGCCTGGGCGAACGGGAGATAGCCCAGTTCGTCCATGATGACGAAGTCGAGTCTGGTGATGAAGTCGGCAAGCCGCCCCTGCTTTCCGCTACGTGCCTCCGTCTCGAGCCGATTGACGAGGTCGACGACGTTGAAGAAGCGGCCGCGTGCGCCGTTGCGGATTAGGGCGCGTGCGAGCGCGATGGACAAATGGGACTTCCCCGTGCCGGTTCCGCCGACCAGAACGATATTGTGCTGCTCGGCGAGGAAGGCTCCTGTCGCAAGCTGGCGCACGAGCCCTTCGTTGACCGGCGTGTCGGTGAAGTCGAAGTCGTCGATGTCCTTGGCCAGCGGCAGCTTGGCGACGGTGATCTGGTATTTGATGGAACGCGCCTGCTTCTCGGCGATCTCCGACTGAAGCAGGTCGCCGACGATGCGTGGCGGTTCGTGCTGCCGCTTTGGAGTTGCCCCATAAAAACCGAACATGATCAGATTTCTGTTTGACGGTCTAAGAACTCGCGCGGTGAGCGATATCCCAAAGCTTTGTGCGGGTGAAGCGTGTTGTAATGCTCGAACCACAATGGCAGTTGGGCGATGACGGTTTTAGCGTCCGGAATGGGATTGACCGAGACATAGTCGCGCTTGAACGTCTTTACGAAGGCTTCGGCCATTCCGTTGGACTGAGGGCTGCGGACCGGGGTCGTGCGAGGCTCCATCCCGATGTCCAGCAGCAGCGATCTCGTGTCTGACGCAATGAAGCATGATCCATTGTCAGTCAGCCATTCGATGGGCTTAGGAAGGATATTGATGCGGCCGAAGCGGTTTTCGACGGCCGTGATGACAAGGTCCTGAACATCTTCGCTTTTGATGCCTTCAGTAGTGGCGACATGGGCAATTGCCTCGCGGTCACAGCAGTCGAGTGCAAAGGCAACGCGGACCTTTTCTTTATTATCGCAGCCGATTTCGAAACCGTCCGAGCACCAACGCAAATTCGATTGAGCGACAGCGACAAGACCATCATGGCGACGGCTATCAATGGCTCCAGTATGGCGTTCGAGAAGCAGGCCATGCACCTTCATCACCCGATAAACGCGCTTGACGTTCGGCCATGAGCGGCTTTCGCTACGGGCTTTACGGCGTAAGAGCGCATGAACCCGGCGGTATCCATAGGTTGGCATCTCGGAGATGATCGCTTTGATTTCATCGACAAGAACATCATCCGCGAACGGCGGCCGACCACGGGCTTTGGAAGGACGCTGTCTCACCCGCTCTACCATGTTTGACCGGGCAACACCAAAAGTCTTGCACACAGCCGTCATCGGGAACTTCCCTTCGGCAATGACAGCGAGCGCAACAGGTGTTTTTTTGGGCCGGTGGCGATCTCAAGCGCCTCTTTGAGAATCTCGCCTTCCATCGTCTTCTTGCCGAGCAGACGCTGTAGTTCTTTGACCTGGTTTTGAAAGGCACGATATTCGGATGCTGGAACGACATCTTCCTCGGCAGCAGTTGCCGTTAGAGCTCCTTGGGTGGCAAGCTTACGCCAAGTGAATAACTGGTTCGGCTGGATACCGTAGCGCCGAGCGACGATGCTGACGGTTGCGTCCGGCTCATATGTCTCCTGGATGATGGCAAGCTTCTCTGTCGTCGACCAGCGACGGCGGCGCTCTGGGCCGGACAGGACTTCTATCTTAGGACTGTGACTGGTCATAATGGGCACATTACCTCGCACACTTATTAAGTGGGAGATCGTGTCCGGATATTTATGGGGCCATTACACGCTTGATGCCGGAGGCCATGATCTCGTCATAGGCGCTGCGCATGCCGAACAGCTTCAGCGTGCCCATCATGTCGAGGATTTGGGATCGTTCCATATCAGCTTGCCCTCCTAAGGCTGTCGTAACGGGCGCAATCGGCCAGAGGCTCGTGGGTCAGGCGAAGCGCGTCGGGAATGGAAAGGATGGCGGCCGGCTGCGGATCACGCTTGCGGGCCAGGATGTTGATGATGACGGCAGCCGAGAATACGCCCTGATCGAGCGCCTCCTGGCAGGCCGCTTCGACGGCGGGGAGCCCGTCCAGGCCCACACATTCGAGGATCGACACCATCTGCCGGTCGCCGTCATGCATGGCCTTCAGCCGGCGGCGCACCTTCTCCATGGCGGCGGGCAAAACCCAGTCGTGGAATGGCGCACCGTTGCGCAACGCTCCCGGTTTGCGTGTCAGGACCGGCACGTAATGCCAGGGATTATAGATCGTCTCGCCACGGCCGAAGCAGCGATCGTGTTGGCCGATCTCCACGCCATCCTGCCGGATGACGATGCGATCGGCATAGGCATGTATCTCGGCCGGGCGGCCGACTGCCGTGGACAGCACCGAGTATTTGTTGTTGTCGAAACGCACGAGGCAGGTCTTGCCGATCGAGGCCTGCACTGCGTGGAAGCCGTCGAACTTGCCGGGATAGCCGACCAGATGCGGCCGTTCCGCATCGAACACCTCCCAGATCGTGCGCTCCGTTTGATCGACATGCTTATGGGCGCGGGCATAGCTGATGCACTTGTCCAGCAACCAGCCATTCAGCTCATCGTAGGATTTGAAGCGCAGCCGCGGCGTGAAGAAGCGTTCCCGCACCAGATTGACCTGGTTCTCGACCTGGCCCTTCTCCCACCCCGACGCCGGCGTGCAGGCCACCGGCTCGATCAGGTAATGGCTGCACATCTGCAGGAAGCGGCGATTGTACTGCCGTTCCTTGCCGACGAAGACCGTCTCCACCGCGGTCTTCATGTTATGGGATGGACGCCTCCCTCCGAACCTTCAGAATGAAAGGCTAACCAAAGGAGGAAGTCATGACATTCGAATTGCTCGCAATCGATCTTGGAAAGTCGTCGTTTCATCTGCACAGC
>Ga0308171_1000916_pt1 | contig 48027 bp, 43 predicted proteins | sample PhyGR1_FD_202135 | JGI IMG/M metagenome (GOLD analysis project Ga0308171, IMG submission 202135) | Phyllosphere microbial communities from UC Gill Tract Community Farm, Albany, California, United States - DLSLSG.R1 | ecosystem: Host-associated > Plants > Phyllosphere > Unclassified | place: USA... | reverse complement strand
CGAGCCGGTGGAGAACGCCTGGAACAGCACGTCCGGCTGCACGCCCGCGCGCCGGCCGATGGCGGCGGCCTCGGAGAGCGCCAGCACGGTTTCGTAGAGCACCATGTTGTTGAGGATCTTCACCACCTGGCCGGCGCTGACGTCGCCGGCATGCGTGACGTCCGAGGCGAAGGTGCGGATGAACGGCGCGATCCGCTCGAACACTTCCGGGCTGGCGCCCACCGGCACGGCCAGGGTGCCGGCCTCGGCCGCGGCGCGGGTGCGCATCACGGGCGCGTCGGCGAAGGCGATGCCCTTGTCCCGCAGCAGCCGGGCCACTTCCAGCGTGACGTCGACCGACGAGGTGCTCAGGTCCACCAGCGTGGTGCCGGGGCGCAGGCGTTCGGCCAGACCGCCGGGCGCGGCCACGACCTGCTTCATGACCTCGCCCGAGGGCAGCGACATGAACACGATGTCGGCCTGGGTGGTCAGCTCCTGCGGAGCCACGGTACGCACACCGTGCTCCGCGAGGCGCGCGAGCGGCTCCGCGTTCAGGTCGGACGCGATCACGGGCGCGCCGCCTTTCGTGGCGATGTGCCGGCAGATGGGCTCGCCCATCACGCCGACGCCGATGAAACCCACGGTGGGCTGTTGCATGCTTTTTTCTCCTCAGATGGTGTGGGGGAGCTCGGCAGGGCCGGCTCAGGCCCGGACGTTGGCGGGGTTCATGCTCCAGTAGATGCCCTTGCTCTGCTGGTAGAGGCGCACGCCGGTCACGCCCTTCTCGCGGCCGATGCCGCTTTCCTTGAAGCCGCCGAACGGCGTTGCGATCGACAGCTGCTTGTAGGTGTTGATCCAGACGAGGCCAGCCTCCAGCGCACGGGCCACGCGCCAGGCGCGCTGGTAGTTGGCGGTCCAGATGCCGGAGGCGAGGCCGAAGGCGGTGTCGTTGGCCTGGGCGATCAGGTCGTCCTCGTCGTCGAAGGGCAGCACGCACAGGACGGGGCCGAAGATTTCCTCGCGCACGGCCGTGGCCTGGTTGCCCAGGCCCGCGATCACCGTGGGTCGGTAGAAGGCGCCCGCGCCGAGGTGATCGGCTTCGGGACGGCAGCCGCCGGCCAAAATCTCTCCGCCTTCGTCGCGCGCGCTCTGCACCATGGCCTCGATGCGCTCGCGGTGCCGGAAGCCGGACACGGGCCCCATCTGCGCGCCGGGCGCATCGGGCAGGTCCACGCGCAGCCCGTTGGCGCGCTCCACCAGCATCGCCAGCACCTGGTCGAGCACCTTGCGGTGCACGAAGAGGCGCGAGCCCGCCACGCACGACTGGCCGCTGCCTTCGAAGATGCCGTCCACCACGCCGTCGATGGCCGCATCCAGCTGCGCGTCGTCGAAGATGATGTGCGGCGACTTGCCGCCCAGCTCCAGCGCGACGGGAATCAGCCGCTGCGCGGCCACGGCGGCGATGCTGCGGCCGGTCTGCGTGCCGCCGGTGAAGGACACCATGCGCACGCCTTGGTGGTGGATGATGGCGTGGCCGGTGACCGCGCCGGTGCCGGGCAGCACGTTGAGGATGCCCGGTGGCAGGCCGGCCTCCTGGGCGATGCGCGCCACCGCCAGGCCCACGCTGGGCGTGACCTCGGAGGGCTTGAGGAGCACGGCGTTGCCGGCCGCGAGCGCGGGGGCGATCTTCTGCGCCTCCATGGTCATGGGCGAATTCCACGGGGTGATGGCCGCCACCACGCCATAGGGCTCGTAGGCCGTCATCGACAGGTAGTCGCCGCGCGCGGGCGGTACCTCCGCGCCCAGCGTCTCGCACACGGCGGCGTAGTAGCGGTAGGTGGCCGCGGCGCCCGCGACCTGCGTCTTGCATTCGGCGAGCACCTTGCCGTTCTCGATCATCTGCAGGTGCGCGAGCTCGTCCGCGTGCGCACGGATGCCGTCGGAGATGCGGCCCAGGATCTGCGCACGCACGTGCGGCAGCATGTCGCGCCAACCCTTGGCCGATGCGGCATCGCGCGCCGCCTGCACGGCGTCGTCCACCTGGGCGGCGCTGGCCGCGGTGACGCGGCCGTTGATGCGGCCAGTGGCCGGGTTGACGGAGTCGATGGCTCCGTCTTCGCTGGTGATCCATTCGCCGCCGATGAGCATCGGCTGGAGGGCGGTCGTCTGTGAGTCCATGGGCATGGTGAAGTTTTTCTCTGTCGCGCTGATGGAAAGATTGGGGCAGGGAGCGGCGGGGCGCGGCGGTCAGCTGATGGTCGCGCCCGATTGCTTCACGATCTCCTGCCACTTGCGGTGTTCGGCCTGCATGAAGGCACCGAACGCGGCCGGATCGCTGGAAACCACTTCGCCGCCCAGGTCGATGAGCTTGGCCCGCAGGTCCGGCTGGTCCACCACCGCGCGGATGTCGCCCGCGATGCGGTCCCGCAGCGCGGCCGGCATCGATGCGGGTGCCAGCACGCCGAACCACGTCGCGGCCTCGAAGTTGCGCACGCCCTGTTCGGCGAAGGTGGGAATGTCGGGCACCTTCTCGACGCGCTGGCCGTTGGCGAGCGCGATCGCGCGCAACTTGCCCGAGGCGATGTGCGGCAGCACCACCGTGAGCGTGGCGAACATGGCGTCCACCGAGCCGCCGAGCAGGTCGGTGATGGCCGGTGCGTCGCCCTTGTAGGGCACGTGCAGCATGCGCGTCTTCATCGCGGCGTTGAACATCTCGCCCGCCAGGTGCTGGGCAGTGCCGTTGCCCGGCGAGGCGAAGGTGGCCTTGTCGGGGTTGGCGCGCACGTACCGGGTGAAATCGTCCACCGTCTTCGCCTCCAGCGAGGGCCGCACCACCAGCACCAGCGGCACCTTGGCGATCAGGCTGAGCGGCGCGAAATCCTTCACCGGGTCGTAGCCCAGCTTGGGGTAGACCAGGCCGCTGATGGTGTGTGCCGACGTGGTCATGTAGAGCTGATAGCCGTCGCCGGGCGCCCGCGCCATCTGCGCGGCGGCCAGCGTGGTGCCCGCGCCGGGCTTGTTCTCGACCACCACGGCCTGGCCCCAGCGCGCGCCCAGGCGGTCCACCACCGCGCGGGCCACGATGTCGGTAGCGCCTCCCGCGGCATAGGGCACGATCATGCGCACCGTGTCGTTGGGGTACTTGGAGGTCTGCGCGAAGGCCGTGGCCGGCGCGAGCGTGGCCAGCAGCAGGCCGCCAAGGGCGTGCCGGCGGCGCAGCGCGGCGGTAATGGGGGTGTTGTCTCCGGTGGTTGTCATGTCGTGGTTTCCTTGGTTTCAAATCCGGTAGAAGGCCGCCGCGGTATCGCGGTACAGCCAGCGCTTGTCGGCCTCGGACAGGTCCGCCGTGACGCGCTTGAAGGTGTTCCAGAGCACGGCGTAACTGCACGTGCCCTTGTCGACGGGGAAGTTGCTCTCGAACATGCACCGCTCGGGGCCGAAGAGGTCGATGCATTCGCGGATGTACGGCGCCCAGGCCTGCGCCAGTTCCGCGGAGGTGGGCGGCGCGTCCCGCAGGTGGAACGGAAAGCCCAGCACGCTCATGCCCAGCCCGCCGAGCTTGACCCACACGTTGGGCAGCTCGGCCATGCGGCGCATCCGCTCCTTCCAGTCCGCGAACACCGCGTCGCGCCGGCCGGCGTAGGGGCCCACGCCGACGGGCGCGCCCACGTGGTCGATCACCACGGGCGTGTCGGGGAACGTCCGGGCCAGGTCGTAGAGCTCGTGCAGTTGGGTGTGGTACGCCCAGGAATCGAAGCTCAGGCCGAACCGGGCCAGCCGGGCATAGCCTTCGCGGAAGGCCGGGCTCATGTAGAGGTGCAGGGGCGGCGCCTGCATGACGCCGTACTGGAATTCGGCATGCGCCGCCGCATGACAGCGAATGCCGCGAAAGCGCCCGTCCCCGGCCTCGCCATGCGCGGCGAGCACTTCCTCGACGGCCGCGCCGAGCGACAGATCGGCGAAGCCGACGATGCCGGCGCAGACCCGCGTGGCCTGCTCCGCCTGCGCGGCTTCGCGCGCGATCGCGACGACCCGCTCGGTCTCGCCCACGGGCCTCAGGTGTTCCGGGCCGCTGTCACGGTATGCGAATCCCACCTGGATGAAGACCGTCGATTCGATGCGGTGGCCCGCACCCAGGTCGGCCAGCAGGTCACCCGCCAGGTAGCCGCCCCAGCCGTGGTCGGAGAGGTGGTGGTGCGGGTCGATGATGGCGAGGTCGGGCTCCAGCGCCGCCTCGTCGTGCTGGGCCAGCCACGCGGGGCGAACTTCCGCGCGCGGGACGACCGGCAGGGCGGACGGAGGGGTCTGCGGCTTCATGGGTGGTGTCCTTTGCGTGCGTGGGTGCGTCAGATGCCGAGGAAGGCCTTCTGCACGAAGCTGTCGTTCAGCAACTCCTGCCCCGAGCCCGAACGGATCACGCGGCCCTGCTCGAACACGTAGGCGTCGTGCGCCATCTTCAGCGCCAGCCGCGCGTTCTGCTCGACCAGGACGACGGAGATGCCGGTCTCCGCATTCAGCCGCCGGATCGCCTGCGCGATCTCCGAGACGATCTTGGGCGCGATGCCCAGCGAAGGCTCGTCGAGCATCAGGATGCGCGGATGCGACATCAGCGCCCGGCCGATGGCGACCATCTGCTGCTCGCCGCCCGAGAGCGAACCCGCCATCTGCTCGCGCCGCTCCTTCACGCGCGGGAAGAGTTCATAGACCAGCTCCAGCGACTTCGTGCGCTGCGCCGCGGAGCGCACCGTGTGCGCGCCCACCATCAGGTTCTCCCAGACGGACATGCGCGGAAATAGCCGGCGGCCCTCGGGCGAGAGCGCCAGACCCAGCCCGACGCGCTGCGCCGCATGCATGCCCTCGATCGGCTGCCCGTCCAGCAGCAGCGAGCCGGCCGTGAGGCGCTTCAAGCCCATCAGTGCCTTGAGCGTCGTGCTCTTGCCGGCTCCGTTGGAGCCGATCAGCGCCACGATCTTCCCAGCCTCGATGCGAAAGCCCACGCCATGCAGGGCCTCCACCAGGCCGTAGTGGACGACGATGTCCTTCACTTCAAGCGTGCGCATCTTCATCCGCTCCCAGGTAGGCTTCGATCACGGCCGGGCTGTGGCGGATCTCGTCCGCCGTGCCCTGAGCGATCTTCTGTCCCTGCACGAGGACGATGATCTTCTCGCAGGTGCCCATCACCAGCGCCATGTGGTGCTCGACGAACAGCAGCGAGATGCCGTGCGCGTCGCGCAGCGTTTTCAAGAGGCGCCCGAACTCGGCGCACTCCTCGGGGTTGAGGCCGGCGGCGGGTTCATCCAGCAGCAGCAGGCGCGGGCGGGTGGCCAAGCCCACGGCCACGCCGATGCGCTTCTGGTGGCCGTACGCCAGCTCGCCCGCCACTTCGTGCCGCAGGGGCGCGAGGCCGGTGATCTCCAGCACCAGGTCCACCTGCTCCTGCACCCTGCGGCAGGCGCTCTGGTAGGCGGCCGTCTGCGCGATCTGCGCCCACACCGGCACGCCGAGGTGGCAGAGCGCACCGCGGTACACGTTCTCCTGCACCGTCGCCTTCGGGTAGACCGTGGCCGACTGGAAGGTGCGGGCCAAGCCGTGGCGCACCACCTGGCTCGGCTTGCGGCCGGTGATGTCTTCCCCCGCGAAGACGATGCGGCCGGCGGAGGGCGGCAGCGCGCCGCTGATCATGTTGAACGCGGTGCTCTTGCCGGCGCCGTTCGGCCCGATCAGCCCGACGATCTCGCCTTCGTTCAGCGTGAAGCTCAGGTCGCGCACGGCGGCCAGGCCGCCGAAGTTCTTGCCCAGGCCCTCGATGGTGAGCAGTGCGGTCATGGCGTGCCTTTCTTGCGCCGCAGCCGGGCGCCGATGCCGACCAGACCCATCGGCAGGAACTTGAGCACCAGGATCAGCGTGATCCCGTAGAGGATGTTCTGCGTCTCGATCGCGCTGCGGAACAGCTCCGGCAGCGGCGTCATGATGAGCGCTCCGAGGATGGGCCCGACCACCGAGCCGCGTCCGCCGATCACCAGCATGATGATGGCCGCCACGGACACGTGCTGGCTGAACGATTCGGGCGACACGAAGCCCAGGTAGTGCGCGAGCAGCGCCCCCGCGAAGCCGGCGAGCCCGCTGCCCAGCAGGAAGGCAAACATCTGCGTCGACTGGATGCCGATGCCGCTCGCCTCGGCCAGGTCCGGGTTGTCGCCCACCGCGTCGAGCTCGTGCCCGCGCGGCGTCTTGAAGAGCGCGATCAACAGCACGATCGAAGCGAAGGCGCTGGCTGCCGCGAGAAAGTAGAACGACAGCTTGGTGTCCAGCGCGAAGCCGAACACGCTCGCCGGCGGGATGTTGGCGATGCCGTTGGCGCCGCCGGTGAAGCTGCCGCCCTCCAGCAGCACCAGCCGGAACAGCTCGCCGAAGCAGAAGGTGACGAGCACGAAGTACACGCCCTGCAACCGCAGGATCACCGCGCCCAGCAGCCAGGCCACCAGTACCGACACGCCCACGCCCGCCAGCACCGAGACGAAGAACGGCGTGTGCAGGCGCGTGGTGCAGATCACCGCCGTGAACGCGCCCATGCCCATGAACGCGGCATGGCAGAAGGAGAGCTGCCCGGTGCGGCTGATGACCGAGAGCCCGTTCACGAAGACGATGTTGATGCAGATGAGCACCGCGAGGTGCACGTAGAACGGATTGCCGGCCAGCAGCAGCGGCAGGGCGAAGAGTGCCAGCAGCGCCGGAATCCAGGCCCTCCAGGGGCCTCCCGGCGCGGCCGGGGCGGCGGACGAGGGGCGGTTCATGGTGGAAGCGTTGTCCATGGTTCAGCGACCTGCCTTTCCGAGCAGGCCCGAGGGGCGGAAGATCAGCATCAGGATCACGAAGCCGAAGAGCAGCATGTCGGAAACGCTGCTGGACATGAAGGTGTTGGCCACGCTCTCGAACACGCCCAGCAGCAGCGCGGCGAGCGCCGCGCCCGGAATGCTGCCCAGGCCGCCCAGGATCACCACGATGAATGCCTTGAGCAGCGGCGTGGAGCCGATGCCGGGCGACACCGAGAAGACGGGCGCCATCAGCGCGCCGGCCACCGCCGCCAGCCCCACGCCGATGCCGAAGCCCAGCGGGTACACGAACTGCGAGCGGATGCCCTGGGCGTTGGCGATCTCGATGTCCTGCACCACGGCGCGAAGCGCACGGCCGCCGCGGCTGTGCATGAGAAAGCCGTAGAGCGCCGCCAGCACCGCCAGCGAGAACACGACCACGTAGAGCCGCGACATCGGCAGCATCACGGGCCCGAGCGCAACCACGCCCTCGGCCACGGCGGGCATCGACTGCGGATCGGGGCCGAAGACCATCAGCGCGCCGTTCTGCAGGATCATTGCCAGGCCGATGGTGGCGATCATCCCGTTGAGCTCGTCGCCCCGGAAGCCCTTCATCACCACCACTTCGATCAGCCAGCCGGCCACCAGCGTCACGGCGAAGGTGGCGAGCACGGCGGCGAGAAACGGCAGCTGCAGCTTCGTGACGCATACGTAGGCCACGAAGGCGCCCAGCATGTAGAACTCGCCATGCGCGAAGTTCACCACGCGCATGACACCGAAGACCAGCGTGAAGCCGATGGCCATCAGCAGGTAGAGCAACCCGATGATGAGGCCGTTGGTCAGCGCCTGGCCGAGCAGGAAAGTGAAATCCACGGCGGTGTTCCCGGAGAGTGGGCGCCGGTCACTTGCACGCGGTGAGCGAGCAGGTCGCCTCGACCACTTCCTGGCCGTCCTGCACGCGGGCGATGTAGAAGGGCGCGTCGATCTGATGGGCCACGCCGTACACGCCGGCGCCGGTCCACTTCAGCGTGCCCAGGATGCCCTGGTATTCCTTGATGCCCTCCAGCGCGGTGCGCACCTTCTCGGTGTCCGCCGCCGTGCCGGCCGACGCCATGGCCTGGAACAGCATGTGCGTGCCGTCGTAGAACGCGGGGCTGAAGCCGTTCATGCGTTTCTTGTACTTGGCGAAGTAGCGGTCCGAATAGGCCTTGACGGCGGCGTTGGCCGGGTTGACCGGCGTGTTCACCAGCATGCCGTTGGTGGCGCCAGCGCCCGCCACGTTCACGATCTCGGGCGTCGCGGGGCCGCCGCTGCGGATGATGGCGCCCTTGAAGCCCAGCTCCCGCGCCTGCTTGACGATCAGGCCGGCGGTGCCGGGCGCATTGCCGTCCAGCTCGATCGCGTCCACTCCCTTGGCCATCAGGCGTGTGAGAAGCGGCATCATGTCCACGCGCTCGCGCTCGAAGAACTCCTTGGCGTTGAGCTGGGCGCCGGCCTTGGCGTAGGCCGTTTCCAGGTCCTGCGCGATCTGCTGGCCGGTCTCGTCGTTGGGGAACAGGCCGCCCACCTTCTTCACGCCCTTGGCCTTCACGATCCAGTCGATCTGGGGCTGCGAGGTTTCCATCGTCGTCAGGTTGGGCCGGAAGTTGAAGGGCTTGTCCTGCGCCAGCGCCTTGTCGGTGAAGCCCAGCGTGAGCATCACCACCTTGTTCTTGTTCACGATGGGCGACACGGCCAGCGCGGCGGCGGAGCCGACCGGGCCGATGATGTATTGCACCTTGTCCTCGAAGATCAGCCGGTTGGCGGCCGTCACCGCCTCGCCGGCCTGGTACTTGTCGTCGTAGGCCACCACTTTCACCGGCCGCTTCTTGCCGCCCACCTCCAGCCCGCCCTTGGCGTTCACGTCGTCGGCCGCGAGTTCGGCCGCATACAGCATGGCCTGCCCCCACGCCGCGCCCGCGCCCGACAGCGTGACGATGGCGCCGATCTTGATCTCTTCCTGTGCGGACGCGGTGCCGGCAAGGCACATCGCGGCGAGGGCTGCGGCAGTGGCGAAGGTCTTCTTCATGGTCGTCTCCTGGAATGGTTGTTGTGTGATCTACGGGAAAGGAAAGGCAGGGGAAAACGCTTCAGCGCTGCGCGATCGCGTGCAGCACCGGGGTGATGTATTGCTTGAACTGCGCGGGGTTCTCGCTCATGGGAAAGTGCCCGAGCTCCTTCATCACCACGGCCTGAGCGCCGGGAATGCCGCGCGCGGTGCGCAGCGTGTCCTCGGGGCTGCAGGAGAAGTCGTATTCGCCGGTGAGCAGGTAGAGCGGTGTCGTCTCCGTGTCGATGCCGCCCAGCTTGCCGCGCAGGTCCGAATCGACACGGTAGAAATACAGGTCGCCGCGGAAGATGCCCGGGCCGCTCTGCTTGTATTGCCACAGCGTCTCATGGCGGTACTGCGCGGGGCTCTGCGGCGCGACCAGGCCGGAGACGAGGGCCGCGCAGACCTCGCCGCCGTGCACGTCGGGGCGGTCCAGCCAGCTCGTGTCGTACCAGGGCTGCTGGTGGTCGGCGCCCTCCAGGCCGATGAGCGCGCGGAACTCCGGCCCGTGGGCATGAGCGAGCTGCAGCACGATGCGCCCGCCGATCGAGCAGCCCATGACCACCGGCCGGTCCAGCTCCAGCGCGGCGATGAAGGCGCGGATGGTCGCGACGTAGCGCTCGGTGGTCAGTTCGTAGTCGCGCTGCTCGTAGCCCACGGGCGGATACGACTTGCCGTGCCACGGCATGTCGAAGGCGATCACGCGAAAGCGCGAGGTGATGTCTTCGTCGCACAGCAGGTGGCGGAACTGGCGGCCGTCCGATCCGGCGGTGTGCAGGCAGAGCAGCGGAATGCCCTGGCCGCATTCCTCGAAGTACACGCGGCAGCTTTCGCCCAGGATGTCGAAATGCACGTACCGGCCGGTGATGGGTTCCAGGGTGGCTTTCATCGCAGCTCCTCGCTCGGGGTTCAGTGGGCAGGCGCCTGGCGCGGCAGGGCCAGGACGTCCTTCAAATACTGAAGGTGGGCGAACAGCAGGTGCGAGTCGCCCTCGATGGTCATGGCACCGCGCTTGGTCAGCGCGAAGAGGTCGTGCCAGCCGGGCCGGGGCGTCGGCTCCCACAGGGCCGCCCAGGCCTCCTGCGTGGCACGGATCACCAGGTCGGCCGGCGCGAAGAGGGGCATGTGCGCCTGCAGGCCGTCTACCCTGCCGGCGCGGATGCGCAGCAGGTAGGGCGCGTCGCCCACCACCACCTTCAGGTCGGCGGTGAGGTGGCGGCCGCGATGCACCAGCCGGGCATCGGCGTCCGCCCGTTGCGCGATGGATTCGAAGCGCTGCTGCAGGGATTCGGTCATGGCGCGGTCCTTTCGTGTCGGTGTCAGTCCGCGCCCACGCCGATGGGGCTGGGCAGGCGCTTCTCGGTGTTGTGGCGCAGCAGGGCGGCGGTGCGGAAGATGCCGTGCGCGAACTTGCCGTAGGGCAGGGTGGCGAAGAAGGCGATCACGGCGCCCAGGTGCAGGCAGAGCAGCAGGGCCAGTGCCGGGGTGCCGCGGCCGAGCCAGAGCGCCATGCCGCTCGCGGCCACCAGGAACAGCAGCGCGATGAAGCCCAGGTCCATGGGCTGCTGCCGGGCGTCGCCGTGCTGCGGGTGTCGGGCGCGGCGCAGCGTCCAGAGACCCGCGGTGCCGGCCATCAGCGCCACGCCGCCCACGGCGCCCAGCAGCTTGGGCAGGCTGGGCAGCTCGTAGGGCGCGACCCAGCCGAAGGCGTAGTGGTAGACCGTGCCCAGCGACGTGGCGGCGAAGCACAGCAGGAAGCCGTAGAAGGTCAGGTGGTGGAAGCGCCGGCGCTTCAGGGTGTAGGCATCGTCCTCTTCATGGCAGCCTTCACCGTGGCCGCCGCCCAGGTACTTCAGGCGCAGCACGTCGGAGGCGGCCTCGGCGGCGGCGGGCGCGCCCACGTCCTCGCCGCTGGTGGCGGGCTTCACGTCCTTCCAGAAGCGGCGCACGCCCATCCCGAGCGCGAACACCGCGAACAGAAACACCGGCGCGAAGATGCCCACCAGCAGGTTGTGCGGGAACAGATGGTAGAAGTTGTTGCCCAGCCCGGCGCTCCAAAGGCGCGCCACGCCCCCTTGCAGCGCCACGGCCAGCGCCAGGAAGAGGAACAGGCCCGCGGCGAGTGCCAGCGACAGCGTGAGACCGTTGCGCTGGTAGAGCCGGCCCAGCGCGGGCGGCCAGGCGTAGTCTGCGTAGGTCTGGCCGCGCACCTCGGCCATGGCCTTCGGGATGTTCACGGCGAATTCATGCGGCGGCGCGTACTGGCAGGCATGCAGGCAGGCCCCGCAGTTGTGGCACAGGTTGGCCAGGTAATGCACGTCGGCCTTGCCGAATTCCAGCCGCCGCGTCATCGCGGGGAACACCGCGCAGAAGCCTTCGCAGTAGCGGCAGGCATTGCAGATCTGCAGCGCGCGCGCCACCTCGGCCTCGGAGGCGGTCTCTGTCGGCGCGGGGCGGATCGGGATCACGCGGCGCGCGGTGGGGATCCGGTCCTGGGCCTCATCGGCCATGGCGTTCTGGGTCTGCATCTCAGGTCTCTTGGTCGTTCACTGCGCCGTGCATGGCCGGCTGGCCGGCCGCGGCGAGGGCGGCGTTGCGTCCGGCGATGCGGCCGAAGGCGGTGCCGATGGACATGCCCACGCCGGCCGTGTAGCCCTTGCCCAACACGTTGCCGGCCATCATTTCGCCGGCCACGAACAGGTTGGCGCTGGCCTGGCCGCCGAAGCGCACGGCGGCGGTGTCGTCGGTCTTCAGGCCCAGGTACGTGAAGGTCACGCCGGGCCGCAGCGCATAGCCGTAGAAGGGCGCGGTATCGATGGGACGGGCCCAGTGCGTCTTGGCGGGCGCGATGCCGTCGGTGCGGCAGTCGTCCAGCGCCGTGTGGTCGAACCGGCCCGGCCGGCAGGCGGCGTTGTAGGCGTCCAGCGTCTGCATGAACTGCGCCACGTCCAGCCCGAGCTTCTCTGCCAACTCCGGCAGCGAATCGGCCTGCTCGCCCGGGAACACCGGCGGCATGAAGCGGCCGATGGCCTTGGCGTCGATGACCGAATAGGCGATCTGGCCCGGCTGCTGGGCCACGAGGCGCCCCCAGATCGCATAGCGCTTGGGCCAGAAATCCTCGCCCTCGTCATAAAAGCGCCGGGCCTCGCGGTTCACCACCACGCCGAGCGACACGCAGTCGATGCGCGTGCAGATGCCGCCGTCGTAGAGCGGCGCGCGCGCGTCGATCGCCACCATGTGCGCCTGCGTCGGGTCGCCGATGCCGTCGGCCTGCTGCGCCTCGAGCATGTGCCGTAGCAGTACGCCCTGGTTGAAGGCCGTGCCGCGGATCAGGAAGTTGTCGGCCGGCCACTCGCCGCGCTCGTTCTGGCCCCAGGCCTCGCGCAGCCATTGGCGGTTGGACTCGAAGCCGCCCGCGGCCAGCACGCAGCTGCGCGCCGTGATGCGCTGGTCGCCCACCCAGGCCGCCTGGAAGGCGCCGCGCTCGATCTCCAGTCGGTCCACGGGGGCCCGGTAGCGCACCTGCACGCCCAGCGCCTCGGCGCTGCGGAAGTAGGCATTCACCAGCGCCTTGCCGCCGCCCATGAAGAAGGCATTGGTGCGCGCCACGTGCAGCGCACCCGACAGCGGCGGCTGGAAGTGCACGCCGTGGCGGCGCATCCAGCCCCGGCAGGTGGCGGAGGCACGGATCACCAGGCGGGCCAAGTGCTCGTCGGTCAGGCCGCCCGTCACCTTGAGCAGGTCCTGCCAGAACTCTTCTTCCGGGTAGGCTTCGACCAGCACGTCCTGCGGCGCGTCGTGCATGCAGCGCAGGTTGCGGGTGTGTGCCGAATTGCCGCCCCGCCAGTCGCGCGGGGCCGATTCCAGCAGCAGCACGCGGGCACCGGCTTCGCGCGCCATCAGCGCGGCGCACAGGGCTGCGTTGCCGCCACCGATCACCAGCACGTCGGTGTCGAAGTTGTCTCTTGTCATTGTGGGCAGCGGCGGGCTCGGCCGGCCGCAGTTCAGCGTTTCGTGGGGTTGCGCCGAACTATAGGAATCGCTGCCCGCCCTGGGCAGGGGCCGTTCGCTATGGGGGTATCACGTGCCGTGATGGGTCGGTCAGTGCAGGGCCGCGCCGATCCAGTGGCCCGACTTCACCAGCTGCCTGGCGCAGTCCAGCAGCACCACGCGGGAGGCCAGGCCGGCGGGGGAGAGTTCATCGTCCGACAGGCTGCAAAGCGCGGCGTCGCGGCGGACCTGGTCGTCGGCCAGCTCGGACCACTGGAAGCGTTCGCCGGCGTCGCGGTACAGAGCCACGGCGGACCAGGGCTGCACCGTCGCGCCGAAGCCCGCGCCGACCGCCTCCATCAGCAGGGGCAGGGAATCGATCTCCATCGCCATGGTCGGCTGCACCCCCGCCGTGGCGAACGCCGCCGTCACCGTGCTGCGCAAGCCGTGGCTGCCGGAGGGCAGGATGAGCGGCACGCCGCAGAGCCTGGCGAGGCGCACCGGATCGGCATGCGTGATGCCGGGCGCCACCGGGCAGCCGCGCGACTGGATGAGAAAGAGGCGTTCCTGCAGCAGCGGCGTGATGGACCACCGCCGCGCGGTGTGCGTGTCGAACAGGATGGCCAGGTCCAGCTGCCGGGCGTTGAGCAGGCCGGTCAGGTGCCCGGAGAGCGCCGAGACGATGTGCATGCGCACGTCGGGGTAGCGCTCCTGCATGGCGCGCATCAGCGGCATCCCCAGCACCGAGGCGATGGAGGGCGGCAGTCCGATGCTCACGGCTCCGGACAGGCGTGCCTGCTGGGCCGCCAGCACCGCCTGGTCGGCGTGGCGCAGGGTGAGCTGCGCTTCGTGGAAGAAAGCCTGGCCCGCCTGCGTGGGCACCACCCCGCGGGGTGTGCGCTGTAGCAGGCGCGTGGACAGCTCGGACTCGAGCCGGCTGATCTGCTGGCTGAGAGCCGACTGCACCATGTCCAGGTCCAGCGCGGCGCGGCTGATCGAGCCCAGCTCGACGGTACGCACGAAGGTGCGGAGTTGTCTCAGTTCCATCTTGACGGGGGTGGGAGGCGGGGCCGGCGGGCCCCTGGGGCGCTGTTTTCAGGCCAAAACGGCCTCTCGCGCTTGTCCAATAAGGGCCTTGTGCTATCAATAAAATAGCAATCGAGTTGCGGCCCCGGGCCCGACTCTATCGCGCCGGCGCGCCCCGCAGCATGCGCAGCCCGTTGGCCACCACCAGCAGGCTGGCGCCCATGTCGGCGAACACGGCCATCCACATGGTGGCGTGGCCGGCCAGCGCCAGGCCGAAGAACACCAGCTTGATGCCCAGAGAGAGCGCGATGTTCTGCCACAGCACGGCATGCGTGCGGCGCGACAGGCGCACGGTCTCGGCCACGCGGCGCAGGTCGTCGTTCATGATGACCACGTCGGCCGTTTCCATCGCCACATCGGTGCCGGCGGCGCCCATGGCGAAGCCGACGTCGGCGCGCGCCAGCGCCGGCGCGTCGTTGATGCCGTCGCCCGCCATGGCGGTGGCGCCGTGCCGCTGCTGCAGCGCGGCGATGGCCGCGAGCTTCTGCTCGGGCAGCAGGCCGGCCTGCACCTCGGTGATGCCGGCCTCGCGGGCGGCGGCCTGCGCGGCGGCGGCATGGTCGCCGGTCAGCATGACGGGCACGATGCCGAGGGCCCGCAGCTCGGCCACCGCCTGGGCGGCCTGCGGGCGCAGCGTGTCCGACACGGCGAAGAGGGCGCGCACCGCCTGGCCGTCGGCCAGCAGGGTGACGCTGCGGCCTTCGTCCTCGTGCGCGGCCGCGGCCGCTTCCACCTCGGGCGTCCAGAGGCCGCGCTCCTGCATCAGCCGGCGGTTGCCCAGCACCCAGGTGGCGCCGCCCACCCGGCCGGACACCCCCCGACCCGGCAGGGCGGAGAAATCCTGCACCTCGGGCAGATCGGCGGGCGCGTGGCTGGCTGCTGGCGCGGCCGCCGCCATGCCCGCGGCGATGGCCCGGGAGACCGGGTGGTCGGAGCGGCCGGCGAGTGCGAGCGCCACGTCGCCCGCTGCATCGGCGCCGAACGCCCGGCGCGCCACCAGCACCGGCCGCCCGGCCGTCACGGTGCCCGTCTTGTCGAACGCGACGGCGCGAATGCCGCGGGCCTGCTCCAGCCAGGTCCCGCCCTTGATGAGAATGCCGCGCCGCGCAGCCGCCGCGAGCCCGCTGACCACGGTGACGGGCGTGGACAGCACCAGCGCGCACGGGCAGGCGATGACCAGCAGCACCAGCGCGCGGTAGATGGCGTCCAGCCAGCTCCAGCCGAGCAGCAGCGGCGCGCCCACGGCCACCAGCACCGCGCCCACGAACACCGCGGGGGTGTAGAGGGCGGCGAACCGATCGACGAAGCGCTGGGTGGGCGCGCGCGTCGCCTGGGCCTCCTCGACGGCGCGGATGATGCGGTCCAGCGTGGTCTGGCCGGCGGCGGCGGTCACGCGGAACTGCAGCTCGGCCTGGGCGTTCAGCGTGCCGGCGAAGAGGGCGTCGCCCGGGGCCTTGTCCACTGCCAGGCTCTCGCCGGTGACGCTGGATTCGTCCACCGCGCCACGGCCGGTGGTCACCACGCCGTCCAGCGGCACGCGGGCGCCGGGGCGAATGCGCACGGTGCCGCCCACCGGCACCTCGGCCGCCGGCACCGTGCGCCACTGGCCGCCCTCGCCCAGCAGGTCGGCCTGCTCGGGGCTGAGCGCCAGCAGCGCGCCGATGGCGTTGCGCGCCCGGCCCACGGCCCCGTCCTCGATGCGCTCGGCCAGCGCGTAGAGCGCCATCACCATGGCGGCCTCGGGCCACTGGCCGATCGCGAAGGCGCCGGTGACGGCCACGGCCATCAGCGCGCTGATGCCCAGCTGACCGCGCAGCAGCGAGCGCAGGCCGCTGCGGTAGATGCGCAGACCCGCCAGCACGATGGCGACTGCGGCCACGGCCATGCCCGCGATGCGCCAGGCGGCCGTGTCCGGCCCCAGCAGATGCAGCAGCTCGGCCGCCAGGGCGAAGAGCAAGGCGACGGCCAACCGGCCCCAGCCGGGCAGCGCGCCGTGGTCGTGGCCGTCGTGGCCGCCGTGCTGGTCGCCCGCATGGCCAGCGGGCGCGTCGCCGTGGTCGTGGCCGTGTCCGTGGTCGTGGTCGTGGTCGTGGTCGTGGCCCGGGTGGCCGGCCTGGCGGGTGGCGGCGGGCATGGCGCTCGTCGGCGCCGGGCTGGCGGAACAGCCGCCGCCGCAGCACGACACCTCGATGCGGGGCTGTTGGGCGGCGGCCGGGGGCGTGTTCGGGCGAGGCGATGTCATGGCGGGGCGGTCCTTGGATGCGGTGACGGGTGCGCTGGCTGCCCGAAGCGGGAACGAGAGAGGCGGGCGGCAGCGCGATGGCATGATTGAAAACCTTGAAGCCACTCGAAGGTCAAGCGATGCCCGCGCCAAGCCCCCACCACCGTATCGGAGATGCCGCCCGCCTGTCGGGCGTGTCGGCCGCGAACATTCGCTACTACGACAAGGAAGGCCTGCTGCCCGCGCCGGCGCGAGGGGACAACCAGTACCGCCTCTACACCGACGACGAGGTGCACCGGCTGCGCTTCATCCGCCTCTGCCGGGCCATGGACATGTCGCTGGACGAGGTGCGCTCGCTGCTGGCGCTGGATGTGCGCAGTCCCGAGGCCGACCATGCCGCCTGCGCCACGCTGGACGAGCATCTGTCGCATGTGCGCACCCGGCTCGAGGAGCTGCGCGTGCTGGAGGCGGAGCTGCTGTCGCTGCGCGGCCGTTGCAACGGCGAGGGCGCGCACTGCCGGGTGATCGAGGCGCTGCACGAGCGCGCCGACGCCCAGCCCGCGCCCGCGCCGGGCCCGGCGAGCCGCCGGCACGTGTGAGCGCTCGCGCCGCAGTGCTATTGAAATCATAGCTACAGGTGCCCTGTGCAAAAGCGCCGCTGGCACTTTTGAGCATGGGGCATCCACCGCTCGCCTATGATCGCCCGATGATCCCCAGCCCGCTTCTCGCCCTCACGCTGACCGAGCGCATCGGCCAGGCCGTGCGGCGGCGGGCGCTGGCCTGGTGGCGCATCGTCTACCTGGGGGCCGTCGTGCTGGTTCTGATGCTGTCGCCCTCCAGTTGGAGCCGCAGCGCGCGCTGGCGGCTGGCGCGGCAGGTGTACCAGGGCACGGCGCCCATCCTGCTGGGCTTCACTGTGCTGGCGGCGCTCATCAGCCTGGTCATCACCCGCATCGTGGTGGTGACCGCACTGAGCTACGGGCTTTCGCGCTACGCCCTCGAGATGGTGATCCGCGTGCTGGTGCTGGAGCTGATCCCGCTCACCGCCGCGCTGTTCGTCGCCATGCGTGCCACCATTCCCAGCGGTACCCAGCTGGCGCTGCTGCGGCAGTCCGGCCGGCTGGCGGCGCTCGCCGCGCATGGCGCCGACCCGGTGCGCGTGGAGGTGCTGCCCCGCGTGGTGGCGGGTGTGTATGCGAGCATCACTCTGGCGGCGCTGTCGTGCGTGGTGGCGCTGGTCATGGCGTACCTCGGCGTCTATGGCTTCAACACGTCGGAGCTGCCGGGCTACACCCGCATGTTCGGCCAGGTCTTCACGCCGCAGATCACGCTGGTGTTCGTGCTCAAGACCCTGTTCTTCAGCCTGGCGGTGGCGCTGATCCCCACGGCGGCGGGCCTCTACGAAACCGGCCAGCCGCGCACCGCGATGCAACCCGACTCGGAGCTGGGCGGCCTGGCGCGCATGTTCGCCGTGTTGCTGCTGATCGAGATCGCGTCGCTGGTGGGCAACTACTACTGATGTACCAACGCCTTTGCAATGACACCCCACGACCCTGACTCTGGCGCCGTTCCCCCGCCGCCCCCCGATGAATTGCTGCTGCGCCCCGTGGCGCATCTGGAGCGCAAGGCGGCCGCGCTGCTCTTCCTCACCCTGGCGCTGGTGATCGGCGCGGCGCTCTACCTGCTCTATGCGCGGGGTGTGTTCGAGCCCACGCAGCGCCTCGTGCTCACCGCCGACGATTCGGAGGGCGTGGCCGTCGGCATGGACATGACCTTCTCCGGCTTTCCCATCGGCCGGGTGCGCGCCATCGAGCTGGCTCCCGACGGCGACGTGCGCATCCTCATCGACGTGGCGCGGCGCGACGCGCACTGGCTGCGCGAATCCAGCGTGTTCACGCTGGTGCGCGGCATCGTGGGCGGCACCACCATCAAGGCCTACAGCGGCATCCTGGCCGACCCGCCGCTGCAGGACGGCGCCGAGCGGCCGGTGCTGCGCGGCGACGCCACCGCCGAGATCCCGCAGCTGATGGCGTCGGCCCGCGAGTTGCTGGGCAACCTGAACGCCATCACCGCCGAGGGCGCCGCGCTCAGCGGCACGGTGGCGAACGTGCGCACGCTGACCGAGCGGCTCAATGCGCCGGGCGGCGCACTGGGCGTGCTGATGGGCAACGCCCAGGATGCCGGCAAGATCACGCGCACGCTCGACCGCACGAACCAGTTGCTGGCCCGCATCGACGGCATGGCCGCGAAGGCGGACCGCCAGGTCTTCGGCGCCGCTGGCGACCCGGGCCTGGTACCCGAGGTGCGCGCCACCGTGCTCCAGCTGAACGGCCTGCTGGCCGACACGCGCCAGAGCCTGAAGAAAGTGGACGCGGTGCTGGCCGAGGCGCAGGCCATCGGTGCCAACACCCGCGAGGCCACCGACGACCTGGGCATGCTGCGCGCCGAGGTCGAAGCCAACCTGCGCAAGGTGGAAGGCCTGGTGGGCGACATCCAGCGCAAATGGCCGTTTGCGCGTGACACCGAACTGAAACTGCCATGACCCCGAACCGCCCGACCTCGTTCTTTCGCGCCGGGGCGGCAGGCTCGCGTGCCGCGTTGCCCCTGCTGCTGGTGGCCGCCCTGGCGGCCTGCGGCAGCCGCCCGGCGGTGCCCGACTGGGAGCTGAATGCCCACGGGTCCGCCACCAAGGCCACGCAGGCCTTTCTGTCAGGCGACACGCGGGTGGCTGAGCTGGAATGGTCCCGCGCGCGCGGCGAGATCGCCCGCACCGGACGGCCCGATCTGTTGGCGCGGCTGGAATTGCTGCGTTGCGCCGCTCAGCGCGCGGCGCTGGATGTTTCCGCATGCGCCGCTTTCGAGGCGCTGCGCGCCGACGCGCAGCCCGCAGAGCGCGCCTATGCCGATTACCTGGCCGGGCGCATTACGCCGGGCGAGCTGGCGCTGCTGCCGGCGGCGCAGCGCCAGGCGGCGGCGGCACCCGGCGATGCGCGGGTGCTTCGCGGCATCGACGACCCACTGTCCCGGCTGGTGGCGGCGTCGGTCGCCGCGGGCGCCGCCGGAGCCACCGACGACACGGTGGCGCTGGCCGTCGACACGGCGTCGGAGCAGGGTTGGCGCCGTGCGCTGCTGGCGTGGCTGGGTCTGCAGGTCAGGCAAGCGCACGCGGCAGGCAATGCGGCGGGGGCCGCGACCGCGCAAAGGCGCATCGACGTGGTGCTTCAGAAGGGGGCTCCTGGCCGCTGATTGGGGCTGGGTGCTACGGCAGTGAGCCGCGCTGGAGACCGGATTGCTCGTAGGCCGGTGGAGCGTACCGAAGAAGGCGGGGGTGGTGGGCGGTGTCGCTCACCGGAGGGATGACCGACCGAGGCCAGGGGCCTGGGTCAACGCTGGCTCTCGCTGCCGTTCAGTGCGCCGCGTCGACGGGAAAGATGGCATCCAGGTGGTCGGGCAGCGTGACGAGCGAATCGGCCGCCTGCACCGCCTCGTCGGGCACCAGCGTCATGGCCGTGGCGGCCACCGCCAGCAGCACGGTGACGGTGAAAGCAGTGAAATCGCGGAGTCCGGATGGAAGGCGTTTCATGGCGGTGTCCTGACGATGGAAATGAAGGGTGGTGGGGGAGCGCGAGTGTTGGATTGAATTAAAAGGCAACCCACCGTCTCGAAATGTCAGACAAAGCCATGGTGAAGTGTGCGGCAAGTCAATTTACCTTTGGTTGCCGTATTTTGGAATCCGTTGGCGCGCAATCGCGGGTAGTTGGCCCCCGGACCGCGCCATCACGCGGGGCGCAGGGCACGCGCCAGCGCCGACGCGGTGAGCGGCCGCCCCGCCGGCCATCCGTCGGCGACCTCGCCATGCAGCCAGCAGGCCTGCAAGGCAGCGTCGAATGCTGCCGCGCCGTTCCCTTCCGTGATCTGCTGGGCGGCCAGCCGCGCGCCCAGCAGGCCGGCCAGCACGTCGCCCGTGCCGCCGGTGGCCAGCAGACCATTGCCGGTCGGGTTGATGCGGGGCGTCTGGCCGGGCGCGGCCACTACCGTGCCCGACCCCTTCAGCACCACGGCGCAGCGAAACGCCGCTGCCAGGCCGTGCGCGGCCCGCAGGCGGTCGCCCTGCACGCGCCGGGTGTCGCTGCCGAGCAGGCGGGCGGCCTCCAGCGGATGGGGGGTCAGCACCGTGGCGCCGCTGCCCCAGCGGTCCGCTCGCCGGGCCAAGGCGGACTGCAGCGCCGGTTCTTTTGCCACGGCATTGAGCGCGTCCGCATCGAGCACCAGCCGGCGCGCCTCGTTCAGCACGGTGGGCAGGACGCCCTGCACCGCGTCGCCACCCCCGCAGCCGCACACCACCGTGGCGGTGTCCAGCGCCAGCGCGTCGAAGCGCCGCAGCATGCATTCCGGCTGCAGCGCATCCACCTGCAGCGCGCCGCCGTCCAGCAGGGCCAGCATCACCCGGCCAGCGCCGCCATGCAGCGCGGCTGACGCGGCCAGCAGCGCCGCCCCCGTCATGCCCAGGCCACGGGCCTGCAGACCCTCGCCGCCGACGATGGCCACGTCGCCGAAGCTGCCCTTGTGGCTGGCATGCGCCCGCGGCCCGCCGGCCGGGGGTGCGGACAGCAGCGCGCAGGGCGGCTCTCCGAGGGTGTCGATGCCCAGGTCGTCCCACCACACCGTGCCAGCCACGTCGCGGCCCATTCCCGTGAACAGGCCGGGCTTGAGCGTCAGCAGGGACAGCGTGTGCCGGGTTGAGCGGGGCCGCTCTTCGGCGGGCTCCAGTCCCGGGGCGAACTGACCGGTATCGGCGATGAGCCCCGAGGGCAGGTCCACGCACAGCACCGGCGCGGTGGCCGCCTGCACGCGGCGCAGCAGCCGCTGCAGGTCGGTGGCGACAGGGCGGCTGCGCGGCGCGCTGGACAGGCCGATGCCGAGCAGGGCGTCGATGCAGAGATCCTGCGGGCCGAGGTCCTCCGGTGCGTCGGGCAGGAAGGCCACGCCCGCGTCGCGGGCGCGCCGCCACGACGCGAGCGCATCGGGCGGCGCGGTCTGCGGCGTGCCCAGCCAGGTGACCGCCACCCGGTAGCCCGCATGGCGCAAGTGCATCGCCGCTTCGAGGCCGTCACCGCCGTTGTTGCCGGCTCCGCACGCCACCCACACGGTGCGGGCGTGCGGCGCTATGGCCTGCGCCAGCCGGGCGAGGGCCAGGCCGGCGCGCTGCATCATGGCGTGGGGCGCCGCGCTGGCGGCGGCCGCTGCCTCCAGGCGGTGCGTGCCGGCCGCATCGTGAAGGGGGTGGGGCTGTTGGAAAGTGACGCGCTGGAGCATGCGCGCATTGTGGCGGCCGCGGGCGGCGCCGGTCCCGGGGGAGGGCGTCCGGCGGTGGAAGGCCTCTCGCAGCCGCTTTTCAGAAGCGACGCATCGCCAGTGCCTGCACGTCCACTTCAGGTTCGCGCTGCGCCAGCAGGTCGGCCACGACGCGCGCGCTGCCGCAGGCCTGCGCCCAGCCCGCCGCCCCGTGGCCGGCGTTGACCCACACCCCCGGCATGCCGCTAGGCCCGATCACCGGTGCGCCGTCGGGCAGCATGGGGCGCGCGCCGCGCCACACCTGCACCTGCGCCGACGACAGCTGCGCGCCGCCCGGAAACCAGCCCGAGAGCGTGTGGTAGAGCTTCTGGAGCGTGGGCGCGTGGTGCTCCGGCTCTGCCTCGCTGCCGCCCTGGCCGAGTTCCGCGCCGCCCGCCACGCGCACGCGCTGGCCCTGCCGGGTGATGGTCACGCGGTGGTGCGGATCGACGATGGCGCCCTGCGGCGCGTGGCACTCGTCGCGCACCGGGGCGCTGATCGAGTAGCCGTGCAGCGCCTTGAGGGGCAGCGCCGCGCCCAGCGGCCGCAGGAGGGCGGCGGTCGCCGTGCCCGCGCACAGCACGACGGCATCGAAGCGGCGCACCGCGCCGGCGGCGTCGCCCGCGATGCGCAGGCTGGTCGGCGCCGAGCCCACCGCCTGCACACGCGACTGGAAGAGGAATCGGGCGCCGCGTTCCTGCGCGGCATAGCGCAGCATCTGGGCGAACAGCCGGCAATTGCCGGATTCGCCCTCCGGCGTGTGCAGCGCGCCGGCCAGTGGCAGCTCGGGGCCGAGGCCCGGCTCGATCAGCCGGGCGGTGTCGGCATCCACCGCGTTCACCGCCACGCCCGCTTCGCGCAGCGCCTGCAGCGCGGGCTCCAGCCGTGCCTGCTCCTGCGCGGTGCGCAGCAGCAGCAGGGTGCCCCGACTGGTTTCGGCGTCCATGCCCATGTCGGCGGCGGCCTGGCGGGTGCGCGCCAGGCTGTACTGGCCCAGCCGCGCCAGCGCCGCCAGGGTGGCCGGTGCGTTCGGCGAACGCGCCGCGCGCCGCCACTGCCAGAGCCAGGCCAGGTCCGTGCGCCCGGCGCCGCCCGCCAGCCGCAGCGTGGCCTGGGCGCCCCAGAGCTGTCGCCGCAGCCCGCCTTCCAGGCTCGGGGCGGCCCAGGGAATCAGCAGTGCGGGCGACAGCAGGCCCGCATTGGCGAAGCTGGCTTCTTCGGCCGCGGCGCTGCGCTGCTCGAAAACGGTGACGTCGTGGCCGTCGATGGCGAGTTCATGGGCGGTGGCGGCGCCGACAATGCCGGCACCGACGATAGCGATCTGCATGGCTGGGGATTATCCGGCCTGCAGCGCCCGATGCATGGGCACGGGCAGCTATTGTTTTGGGAGTGGTCCGCCCAGCCCGCGCGGGGCCGGCGGCTGAAAGAGCGGCGGCCTCTGTGCTAGAATCCCATGGTTTTGCCGATGACCGCGGGCCGTGAGGGCCTCGCGGCGTCTGGCAAGACAAATCGCAAACCAGCCCCTCCAAGGTGTCACGCCTTGCCGCTTCGGCGGCGCCCAGCGCGTGAAGTCGGGGCTGGATTTAAGACCCAACCTTTTGGAGAATCACATGTCCGTCACCATGCGCGAAATGCTGGAAGCCGGTGTCCACTTCGGCCACCAAACCCGCTTCTGGAACCCCAAGATGGCCCCGTACATCTTCGGCCATCGCAACAAGATCCACATCATCAACCTGGAAAAGTCGCTCCCGCTGTTCCAGGAAGCACAGAAGTTCGCCAAGCAGCTGGCTGCCAACCGCGGCACCATCCTGATGGTCGGCACGAAGCGCCAGGCCCGCGAGATCCTGGCCACCGAAGCGCAACGCGCCGGCGTGCCCTTCGTCGACCAGCGCTGGCTGGGCGGCATGCTGACCAACTTCAAGACCGTTAAGACCTCGATCAAGCGTCTGAAGGACATGAAGGCTCAGCAGGAAGCCGGCCTCGACAGCCTGAGCAAGAAGGAGCAGCTGACGTTCAGCCGCGAAATCGCCAAGCTCGAGCGCGACATCGGCGGCATCCAGGACATGAACGCACTGCCCGACGCCATCTTCATCATCGACGTCGGCTTCCACAAGATCGCCGTGGCCGAAGCCAAGAAGCTGGGCATCCCGCTGATCGGTGTGGTGGACTCCAACCACTCGCCTGAAGGCATCGACTACGTGATCCCCGGCAACGACGACTCGGCCAAGGCCGTGGCGCTGTACGCTCGCGGTATCGCCGACGCGATCATTGAAGGCCGCAACGATGCCGTGAACGACGTGGCCAAGGCCGTGTCGAAGGAAGGCTCCGACGAATTCGTGGAAGTGGAAGAAACCGCTGCCTGATTTCCGGGCCACGCGATACGTCGCGAATGAAAGCGGGGCCCCTGAGTGAGCCCCCTTTTTTTTAGCCTTTTAGTCTGTAACGAACCGAACTGAGATTGGAGAAAACCGATGGCTGCAATTACCGCAAGCATGGTGGCTGAACTGCGCGCTAAGACCGACGCGCCCATGATGGAATGCAAGAAGGCGCTGACGGAAGCCGACGGCGACCTGGCCAAGGCCGAAGAGCTGCTGCGCGTCAAGCTGGGCACGAAGGCTGGCAAGGCCGCCTCGCGCATCACCGCTGAAGGCGTGGTCGCCAGCTACATCGACGGCACCACCGGAGGCCTGATCGAAGTGAACAGCGAAACCGATTTCGTGTCCAAGAACGACAGCTTCATCGCGCTGGCGAAGGCCGCTGCCGAACTGGTCGCCAAGCACAATCCCGCCGACGTGGCCGCCCTGGGCGCGCTGCCGTACAGCCAGGAAAGCTTCGGCCCCACGCTGGAAGAAGTCCGCAAGGGCCTGATCGGCAAGATCGGCGAGAACATGTCGTTCCGCCGCTTCAAGCACTTCTCCGGCTCCAGCAAGCTGGCTTCGTACCTGCACGGCACGCGCATCGGCGTGGTGGTCGAGTTCGAAGGTGACGACGTCGCCGCCAAGGACGTGGCCATGCACATCGCCGCCATGAAGCCCGTCGCCCTGACCAGCGCCGACGTGCCTGCCGACCTGATCGAGAAGGAACGCTCGGTCGCCGCCGCCAAGGCCGCGGAAGACAAGGCGAAGGCCCAGGCCGAAGGCAAGCCCGTGCAGTCCGACGAGATCGTGAACAAGCGCATCGAAGGCGGCGTACAGAAGTACCTGAAGGAAGTCTCGCTGTTCGACCAGGTCTTCGTGAAGGCTGCCGACGGCAAGCAGACCGTGGGCCAGATGCTCAAGGCCGCCAACACCACCATCAAGGGCTTCACCCTGTACGTGGTCGGCGAAGGCATCGAGAAGAAGGTCGACGACTTCGCGGCGGAAGTGGCTGCGCAAGTGGCGGCTGCCAAGTCGGCCGCCTGATCCCGGCACGTTGCCCCGCCCCTTTTCAGAACCCGCATTGCCTCACGGAGAACCGCTCATGACCGCCGCCGCCCCAGCCCACAAGCGCATTTTGCTCAAGTTGTCTGGCGAGGCGCTCATGGGGGACGACGCCTTCGGCATCAACCGCGCCACCATCGTCCGCATGGTGGAGGAGATCGCCGAAGTCACCCGCATGGGTGTGCAGGTGGCGGTGGTCATCGGGGGCGGCAACATCTTTCGCGGCGTGGCCGGCGGCTCGGTCGGCATGGACCGTGCCACCGCCGACTACATGGGCATGCTCGCCACCGTGATGAACGCGCTGGCGCTGGCCGATGCGATGGACAAGCAGGGCCTGACGGCCCGCGTGATGTCCGCCATCGCCATCGAGCAGGTGGTCGAACCCTACGTTCGGCCCAAGGCGCTGCAGTACCTGGAAGAGGGCAAGGTGGTGGTCTTCGCCGCCGGCACCGGCAACCCCTTCTTCACCACCGACACGGCCGCGGCCCTGCGCGGTGCCGAGATCGGCGCCGAGGTGGTGCTCAAGGCCACCAAGGTGGATGGCGTCTACACCGCCGATCCCAAGAAGGATCCGTCCGCAACCCGCTACACCCAGCTGACGTTCGACGAAGCCATGTCGCGCAATCTGGGCATTCTGGACGCCACCGCGTTCGCGCTGTGCCGCGACCAGAAGCTGCCGATCCGCGTGTTCTCCATCATCAAGCATGGTGCGCTCAAGCGCGTGGTGATGGGCGAGGACGAAGGCACGCTGGTGTACGCTTGACGGCTGGCCCGCGCTGCAGGCGCGGCCCTTTGCAGAGGAGAACGAAATGACGATTGCCGACATCAAGAAGAATGTCGAGACCAAGATGGATCAGTCCATCGCGGCACTGAACAACAACCTGGGCAAGATCCGCACCGGCCGTGCCAACCCGGCGCTGCTGGACTCGGTGATGGTCGAGTATTACGGCTCCGCCGTGCCGCTGTCGCAGGTGGCGAACGTTTCGCTCATCGATTCGCGCACGATCAGCGTGCAGCCCTGGGAAAAGGGCATGGGCGCCAAGATCGAGAAGGCCATCCGCGAAAGCGACCTGGGCCTGAATCCCGCCTCCATGGGCGATCTGATCCGCGTGCCGCTGCCGCCCATGAGCGAAGAGCGCCGCAAGGAAATGACCAAGCTGGTGCGCAACGAGGGCGAGGGCGCCAAGGTGGCGGTACGCAACCTGCGCCGCGATGCCAACGAAGGCGTCAAGAAGCTGGTGAAGGACAAGCTGGCGTCTGAGGACGACCAGAAGCGCGCCGAAGCCGACGTGCAGAAGCTGACCGACAAGCACATCGCCGCGATCGACGCGCTGGTGAGTGCCAAGGAACAGGACATCATGGCGGTCTGACGCCCCGTGCGTCCGGCCGTTCTGCCTGCTTTCCTGCCATGGGTGCTTCCTCCCTGCCCGCCGCGCCGTCCGGCGTTCCCGCGCACATCGCCATCGTGATGGACGGCAACGGCCGCTGGGCCACCCGCCGCTTCCTGCCGCGCCTGGCCGGCCACCGCCAGGGGGTCGATTCGCTGCGGCGCTGCGCGCGCGCGTGCGCCGACCGCGGCGTGTCGGTGCTGACGGTGTTCGCCTTCTCGTCCGAGAACTGGAACCGTCCGGCCGACGAGGTGTCGGGGCTGCTGGACCTGGTTGCCCGGGCCCTGTCGCGCGAGGTGCCGCACCTGCTGAAAGACGGCGTTCGCCTGCACTTCGTGGGCGACAAGGAGAGCCTGTCCGAGAAGGTCCGCATGGGGCTTTGCGAGGCCGAGCGCGCCACGGCGCACAACCAGCGCCTGGTGCTCAACGTGTGCTTCAACTATGGCGGCCGCTGGGACATCGCCCAGGCGGCGGCCACGCTGGCCGCGCGCGGCGAGCCCATCACCGAGGCGAGCCTGCACACCACCATGGGGCTGGCCCACGTGCCGGACCCCGACCTCGTCATCCGCACTGGCGGCGAGATGCGCATCAGCAACTTCCTGCTGTGGCAGGCCGCGTATTCGGAGCTGTTCTTCAGCGACCGCCTGTGGCCCGACTTCGACGAGACCGCGCTCGATGAAGCCATCGCCTCGTTCGCACGGCGCGAGCGGCGCTTCGGCCGCACCTCCGCGCAGGTTCTGAATGCGGCGGTGCCGCGGACCGATCCGCTGCACGCCTGATTTTTCTTTCCACCTCCCCATTCGAAGGGCGCTCCATGCTCAAACAGCGTGTCATCACTGCCCTGGTCCTGCTGGCCATCCTGCTGCCGGCGCTGTTCTATCCGTCGCCGGTTCCCTTCACGGCCGTGGTGCTGGTGCTCATGGCCGCCGGCGCTTGGGAATGGGCCCGCCTTAACGGGGTGCAGGGCGTGGGGGCGTTGGCGATCGGCGGCGTGTGCGTCGCGCTGTGTGGCGCGACCTGGGCGCTGGGGGGCCTGCACCACCCTCTGCTCTGGGTGTGGGCCGTGGGTGGGGCCGCGTGGGTGCTGGGCGGCGCCTGGCTGTTGCGCGGCGGGGTGGCCGGCTGGCCCCGCGTGCCCCGTCCGGTGCGCCTGGTGGGCGGCATCCTCGCGCTCTGGATGGCCTGGGTGGCCGTGGTCCAGGCCCGCATGACGGGCATCAACTTCCTCCTGTCCATCCTGGTGCTCGTCTGGGTGGCCGACATCTTTGCCTATTTCGCCGGCCGGGCCTTCGGCCTGCGGTTCACCCGCGGCAAGCTCGCCCCCTCGATCAGCCCCGGCAAGAGCTGGGAAGGCGTCTGGGGCGGCATGGCCGGCGTGGTGGTGCTGGCGTGCGCCTGGGTGGCGGCCGACCGGTATTTCCAGGCGGACGTGCCCAGCCTCTACAGCCGCCTGGCGGCATCCGGCTGGTGGCTGGTGCTGATCGGCGCCGTGTTCATGGCGGCGATGAGCGTGGTGGGCGACCTGGTCGAGTCGCTCATCAAGCGCAGCGCCGGCGCGAAGGACAGCAGCGCGCTGCTGCCCGGCCACGGCGGTGTGCTCGACCGCATCGACGCGCTGCTGCCCACGCTGCCCCTGGCCCTGATGCTTTCCTCCTTCGCTGCCGCATGAAACAACGCCTCACCGTCTTGGGATCGACCGGATCGATCGGTACCAGCACGCTCGACGTGGTGAGCCGGCACCCGGGCCGCTACGAGATCTTCGCGCTCAGCGCCGCGACGCAGGTCGACCAGATGCTGGCCCAGTGCGCCCGTTTCCGACCGCGCTTCGCCGTGATGGCCAGCGCTCCGCACGCGCAGGCACTGGCAGAAAAGATCCAGGCGAATGGGCTGCCGACGCAGGTCCTGAAAGGGCCTGATGCTATTGAAGAAATAGCATCCCACCCCGACGTCGACATGGTCATGGCGGCCATCGTGGGCGCTGCCGGGCTGGCGCCCTGCCTGGCCGCCGCGCAGGCCGGCAAGCGGCTGCTGCTGGCCAACAAGGAAGCCCTGGTCGTCGGCGGCGACCTGTTCATGGCGGCGGTGAAGTCGGGCGGCGCCACCTTGCTGCCCATCGACAGCGAGCATTCGGCGATCTTCCAGAGCCTGCCGGAAGACCCTTCCACCTGGGCGCGCCGCATCGACCATGTGATCCTCACGGCGTCGGGCGGCCCGTTCCGCCAGCGCGATCCGGCCACGCTGCGCGAGGTGACGCCCGAGCAGGCGTGCGCGCATCCGAATTTCTCGATGGGCCGCAAGATCTCGGTGGATTCCGCGACCATGATGAACAAGGCGCTGGAGGTGATCGAGGCGCGCTGGCTGTTCGACCTCGCGCCCGAGCAGATCAAGGTCGTCATCCATCCGCAGCAGATCATCCATTCGATGGTGCAGTTCGTCGACGCATCGATCATCGCGCAGCTGGGCACGCCCGACATGCGCGTGCCGATCGCCTGCGGCCTGGCCTGGCCGGAACGCATCGAGAGCGGGGCTGCGCGGCTCGACTTCACGGCCCTCGCTGGCCTGACGTTCGAGGAGGCAGACGCCACCCGTTTTCCGGGCCTGCATCTGTCGTGGCAGGCGCTGCGCGCAGCACCCGGCACCACGGCGGTGCTGAACGCCGCCAACGAGGTGGCGGTGGCCGCATTCCTGGATCGCCGGATCCGCTTCGATCAGATTCACCAGTTGAACCTTGCAACTTTGGAGGCACTTTCACCCTCCAAGCCGGATTCGCTCGAAGCCCTGCTGGCGCTGGACGCCCAGGCCCGCGCGGCGGCCGACCGCATCGCCGGCCGTCTGCACACATCCTTCTGACCCTTGCCGGGAACACACCAATGCTCTTGACCGTGGTTGCTTTCATCGTCGCGCTGGGCTTGCTGATCGCGGTGCATGAGTACGGCCACTACCGCGTCGCCGTGGCCTGCGGCGTGAAGGTGCTGCGGTTCTCGGTGGGCTTCGGCAAGCCGCTGCTGCGCTGGCAGCCCCAGGGGTCGCCGACCGAATTCGTGATCGGCGCCGTTCCGCTGGGGGGCTACGTCCGCATGCTCGACGAGCGCGAGGCGCCCGTCGCTGCCGAGGAACGGCATCTCGCCTTCAACACGCAGCCGCTGCGTTCGCGTGCCGCCATCGTGGCCGCCGGGCCGGCGGCCAATCTGCTGCTCGCCATCGCGCTCTACGCCGCCGTGAACTGGTCGGGCGTCGAGGAGCCGAAGGCCTACCTGGCGAGCCCCGTCGCGGGCTCCATCGCCCAGCGTGCCGGGCTGCAGGGCGGCGAGCTGGTGCTTTCGGCCGCGCTGGACGGCGAGGAGGCCGAGCCGGTGCGCTCGTTCGAGGACCTGCGCTGGAAGCTGACGCGCGGCGCGCTGGACGGCGATAACGTCCGGCTGGAGGTGCAGCCCGCCGCCGGCTCGGGCCGCCGCCAGGTGCTGCTGGAGCTCTCGCAGATCGAGACCCGCGAAGCCGACGCGCAGCTCTTTCGCAAGATCGGCATCGTGGGCCCGTGGACCAAGCCGGTGATCGGCGAGGTGATGGCCGGCGGCGCAGCCGAGCGCGCAGGGCTTCGGCAGGGCGACGTGGTGCGCCAGGTCGGCGCCACGGTGGTGGTCGACGGCCAGCAGCTGCGCGACGTCATCCGCTCTTCGGTGCGCGGCTCCCAGCCGCTCACGCAGACCTGGCTCGTGGAGCGCGGCGGCCGGACGCAGTCCGTGCAGGTCACGCCCGACGCCCAGCAGGACGCGGGCACGACCGTCGGGCGTATCGCGGCCTACGTCGGCACGCCACCGGAGCTCGTCACGGTGCGCTACGGTCCGCTCGAAGGCCTCTGGAACGGCATCGTGCGGACCTGGGACGTCTCGTTGCTCACGCTCAAGATGATGGGCCGCATGGTGATCGGCGAGGCCTCCATCAAGAACCTGAGCGGCCCGCTCACCATCGCCGATTACGCCGGCCGTTCCGCCAGCATGGGTTTGACCCAATACCTGGCGTTCCTGGCGCTCATCAGCGTCAGTTTGGGTGTGCTGAACCTGCTGCCGCTGCCCGTCCTCGATGGGGGGCACCTGATGTATTATCTTTGGGAAGGCGTGACGGGCAGGGGCGTGTCGGAAGCCTGGATGGAGCGCTTGCAACGCGGGGGTGTTGCGGTGCTGCTTCTGATGATGTCCATTGCCCTTTTCAACGATGTCACCCGCCTGTTTGGCTAACTTCATGCCGCGCCTGCAACCCCGCAGCGGCTACAGCTTCACTTCATGAAAAAACACATCAATCGCATGGGCGTGCGCAGAGCGGTGGCCGTGGCCGCCATGGTCCTGTCCGCCAACGCCGCGTGGGCGCTGGAACCGTTCAGGGTGCAGGACATCCGGGTCGAGGGCCTGCAACGGGTCGAGCCCGGCACCATCTTCGCGTCGCTCCCCCTGCGCGTGGGTGACGACTACAACGACGAGAAGGGCTCGGCCGCGATCCGTGCGCTGTTCGCGCTCGGCCTCTTCAAGGACGTGCGGCTCGAGGCGGCGGGCAATGTGCTTGTGGTGGTGGTCGAAGAACGTCCCACGATCGCCGACGTCGATTTCGCCGGCACCAAGGAATTCGACAAGGACACGCTCAAGAAGGCCATGCGCGACGTGGGCCTGACCGAAGGCCGTCCCTACGACAAGGCGCTGGCCGACCGCGCCGAGCAGGAACTGAAGCGCCAGTACATCGGCAAGAGCCTCTACGGCGCCGAGGTCGTGACCACCGTCACCCCGATCGAGCGCAACCGCGTCAACCTCACCTTCACCGTGACGGAAGGCGAACCCGCGAAGATCAAGGACATCCGCATCGTCGGCGCCAAGGCGTTCAGCGAATCGACGCTGAAGGGCCTGTTCGACCAGGACACCGGCGGCTGGCTCAGCTGGTACACCAAGTCCGACCGCTATTCGCGCGCCAAGCTCAATGCCGACCTGGAGACGCTGCGCTCCTACTACCTGTCGCGGGGCTACCTGGAATTCAAGATCGATTCCACGCAGGTCGCCATCTCGCCCGACAAGCAGGACATCACCATCACCATCAACGTGACGGAAGGTCAGAGCTACGTGGTGTCGGGCGTGAAGATCGAAGGCAACTACCTCGACCGCGACGACGAATTCAAATCGCTCATCACCATCCGCCCGGGCGAGCCCTACAACGCGGACAAGGTGGCGGAAACCACAAAGGCCTTCACCGACCACTTCGGCAACTTCGGCTTCGCCTTCGCGCGGGTCGAGGCCGTGCCCGAGATCGACCGCGAGAACAACCGCGTGGCGGTGGTGCTGAAGGCCGAGCCGTCGCGTCGCGCGTACGTGCGCCGCATCAACGTGAGCGGCAACAACCGCACGCGCGACGAAGTGATCCGCCGCGAGTTCCGACAGTACGAGGCCTCCTGGTATGACGGCGACAAGATCAAGCTGTCGCGCGACCGGGTGGACCGCCTGGGCTACTTCACCGAGGTGAACGTCGAAACGCAGGAAGTGTCCGGCTCGCCCGACCAGGTCGATCTGGTCATCAACGTGGTCGAGAAGCCCACTGGCTCGCTGCAGCTGGGCGCCGGCTTCTCCAGTGCCGAAAAGGTGTCGCTGTCGTTCAGCATCAAGCAGGAAAACGTGTTCGGCTCGGGCAACTACCTGGGCGTGGACGTCAACACCAGCAAGTACAACCGCACCCTGGTGTTCAGCACGACGGACCCGTACTTCACCCAGGACGGCATCTCCCGCACGCTTGACCTGTACTACCGCACCAGCAAGCCCTACCAGGAGCAGGGCGGCAACTACGAGCTGGTCACCGCCGGTACCAGCGTGCGCTTCGGCGTGCCGTTCAGCGAGACCGACACCGTGTTCTTTGGTGGCGGCGTGGAGCAGACCAAGATCAAGGCAGGCACCAACATCCCGGCGGCTTACCTGGCCTATGCCGACACCTATGGCGCGACGAGCTTCTCGGTGCCGCTCACGCTGGGCTGGTCGCGCGACGACCGCGACAGCGCGCTGGCCCCCAACTCCGGCCGCTACCAGCGGCTGAATTCGGAGTGGTCGGTGGCCGGCGACGCACGCTATGTACGCGGCAACTACCAGGTGCAGCAATACGTTCCGCTCAACAAGCAGTTCACCATGGCCTTCAACGGTGAGCTGGCCTGGGGTACCGGCCTGAACGGCCGGCCGTTCCCGGTGTTCAAGAACTACTACTCCGGCGGCCTGGGGTCGGTGCGCGGTTTCGACCAGGGCACGCTGGGCCCGCGCGACGTGACGGGCGCCTCGCTCGGCGGCTCGAAGAAGGTCACGCTGAATGCCGAATTCATCGCGCCGTTCCCCGGCGCCGGCAATGACCGCACCTTGCGCGTGTTCACCTTCGTGGATGCGGGCAACGTGTATGGCGACAACGACAAGGTGGAACTGAGCGAGCTGCGGGCTTCCGCGGGCCTGGGCCTGAGCTGGATCTCGCCGCTGGGCCCGCTGCGCATCGCCTTCGCGCAGCCGGTGCGCAAGTTCGCCGGCGATAGAATCCAGAAACTGCAATTCCAGATCGGAACGTCTTTCTAATGAAATCCTTTTCCCGCCACATTCCGCTCGTTCTCCTGCTCGGCACGCTGTCTGCTGCGGTGCCTGCCCAGGCGCAGGAGTTCAAGGCCGGGTTCGTGAACACCGACCGCATCTTCCGCGAAGCCAACACCGCCAAGGCGGCGCAGGCCAAGCTGGAGCAGGAATTCTCCCGCCGTGAGAAAGACCTGGTCGACCAGGGCAACGCCTTGAAGACCGCGACGGAGAAGTTCGAACGCGAAGCACCCACCATGGCCGAGAGCCAGCGCACCACCCGCCAGCGCCAGCTGGTGGACCAGGACCGCGACTTCCAGCGCAAGCGCCGCGAGTTCCAGGAAGACCTGGGCGCGCGCAAGAACGAAGAGCTGAGCCAGGTGCTCGAGCGCGCCAACCGCGTGGTCAAGCAGGTCGCCGAGGCCGAGAAGTACGACGTGATCCTGCAGGAAGCCGTCTACATCAACCCCAAGCACGACATCACCGACAAGGTGCTGAAGGCGCTGAATGCGACGAATGGCGCGGCTGCCAAGTGAGCAGCGGCCACGGCGTGAGCCGGCGCGCGTGGTGACGGGCCGTCCGTGAGCTTGCGCCTCGGAGCGATCGTCGATGCGCTGGGCGGGACTCTGGAGGGCGGTGATGGCGAGGTGGAGATCCTGCGCATCGCACCCCTCGAGTCCGCAGGACCTGGCGACCTCGCCTTCCTGAACAACCCGCGATACCAGCCCCAACTGGCCGCCTCCCGGGCGGCCTGTGTCATTGTGGCGCCCGCCTTGCGGGATGCCGCGCTGGCACGCGGGGCCTGCATCGTCACGCCCGACCCTTACGTCTATTTCGCCAGGGTGACTCAGCTGTGGAAGCGCGCGCACGCCCCGTCGGGCGCCGGCGGCGTCCATCCCTCCGCGGTCGTCGATGACGAGGCCTTCGTCGACCCCACGGCCACGGTCGGCCCGCTGTGCGTGGTGGAGCGGGGCGCCCATGTCGGCGCGCACACGGTGCTGAAATCGCGCGTCACCGTCGGTGAGCGCTGCCGCATCGGCGCCCGCTGCCTGGTGCACCCCGGCGTCGTCATCGGGGCGGACGGCTTTGGCTTCGCGCCCGAGCGGGGGGCCTGGGTCAAGATCGAGCAGCTGGGCGCGGTGCGCATCGGCGACGACGTGGAGATTGGCGCCAACACCTGCATCGACCGGGGCGCGCTGGAAGACACCGTGATCGAGGACGGCGTGAAGCTGGACAACCTGATCCAGATCGCCCACAACGTGCGCATCGGCAGGAACACCGCGATGGCCGGCTGCTCGGGCGTGGCCGGCAGCACCACCATCGGCGCGCACTGCACCATCGGCGGCGCGGCATCGATCCTGGGACACCTGGAGCTGGCCGACCACGTGCACGTGTCGACCAACACGGTGGTCACGCACTCGCTGAAACGCCCGGGGCATTACACGGGCGTCTACCCGATGGACGAAAATGCCAAGTGGGAAAAGAACGCGGCGACGCTCCGGAACCTGCATGGCCTGCGCGAGCGCATCAAGGCCCTTGAAAAACAAACTGAAAAGGACGGCTAGGCCGCTCCAGCAATGATGGACATTCACCAAATTCTCAAGCTCCTGCCCCACCGTTATCCGTTCCTGCTGGTGGACCGGGTGGTCGAGCTCGAACGGGGCAAGTGCATCCGCGCACTCAAGAACGTCACCATCAACGAACCCTTTTTCACGGGGCATTTCCCCGCCCGTCCGGTCATGCCCGGCGTGCTGATCCTCGAAGCGCTGGCCCAGGCGGCCGGCCTGCTGTCGTTCGACATGATGGGTGAGGCGCCCGGCGACGACAAGGTGTTCTACTTCGTCGGCATCGACGGCGCGCGCTTCAAGCGGCCGGTGGAGCCGGGCGACCAGCTCATGCTGAATGTCGAGCTCGACCGCATCAAGGGCGGCATCTACAAATTCAAGGGCGTGGCGCGCGTGGGTGACAGCGTGGCCTGCGAAGCCGAGATCATGTGCACCATGCGCAGCGTGGTCTAACCGACCCACCAGGGCAGGGCGGCACGTGAGCAGCAGCAGCACCAGCATCCATCCCACCGCCGTCGTCGATGGCGCGGCGCACATTGACGGCTCGGTCTCCATCGGGCCGTATGCCGTGATCGGCCCGCACGTGCGCATCGGCGCGGGCACCACCATCGGCGCGCACTGCGTGATCGAGGGGCGCACGACCATCGGCGTGGACAACCGCATCTTCCAGTTCGCATCGCTGGGCGCGGCCCCGCAGGACAAGAAGTACGCGGGCGAGCCGACCGAGCTCGTGATCGGCGACCGCAACACCATCCGCGAGTTCTGCACCTTCAACACCGGCACCGCCCAGGACCGCGGCGTGACCACGCTGGGTGACGACAACTGGGTGATGGCGTACGTGCACATCGCGCACGACTGCGTCGTCGGCAACCAGACCATCCTGGCCAACAATGCCACGCTGGCGGGCCACGTGCACGTGGGCGACCACGCCATCATCGGCGGGCTGACGGGGGTGCACCAGTTCACCCACATCGGCGCCCATGCCATGGCCGGTTTCGCCAGCCACGTGTCGCAGGACGTGCCTCCGTTCATGATGGTGGACGGCAACCCGCTGGCCGTGCGCGGCCTGAACGTCGAGGGGCTGCGCCGCCGCGGCTTTTCCGCCGCACGCATCGCGGGCATCAAGCAGGCGCACCGGGTGCTCTACCGGCAGGGCCTGACGCTGGAAGCGGCCCTGGCGGCGCTGCAGGACCTGCCCGCGGACCATCCCGAGGCGGCAGCCGACATCGCCCTGCTGCGCGAGTTCGCCGCCGCATCGCGCCGCGGCATCGCGCGCTGAAGGGCGGGGGTCGATCGCCATGGGGCAGACGCCACGCGTAGCCATGGTCGCCGGCGAGACGTCGGGCGACCTGCTGGCCGGGCTGCTGCTGGACGGCCTGCAGCGGCAATGGCCGGGCCTCGTCGCCCAGGGCATCGGCGGGCCGCAGATGGAGCGGCGCGGATTCGACGCCTGGTGGCCCAGCGAGCGGCTGGCGGTGCACGGCTACAGCCTGGAGCTGGTGCAAAAGCTCTTGGGCATCCTCTCGATCCGCAAGCAACTGCGCCAGCGTTTGTTGCAAGTGCCGGGTGCGCGGCCCGATGTGTTCATCGGCGTGGACGCGCCCGACTTCAACCTGGGCCTGGAAGCCGCCGTGCGCGCCGAGGGCGTGAAGACGGTGCATTTCGTCTGCCCGTCGATCTGGGCCTGGCGGGCCGACCGGGTGGAGAAGATCCGCCGCAGCGCCGACCATGTGCTGTGCATCTTCCCGTTCGAGCCCGAACTGCTCGCCCGCCACGGCATCGCCGCCACCTACGTGGGCCATCCGCTGGCCAACGTCATTCCGCTGGAGCCCGACCGCAGCGCCGCTCGCGCCCAGCTCGGCCTGTCGGTGGATGACGAGGTGCTCGCCGTCCTGCCCGGCAGCCGCTCGGCCGAGGCGACTTACATCGCCGAACCCTTCTTTCGGGCGGCGACGCTGGTCCTGCAAGCGCGGCATGCTATCAAAATAATAGTACCGGCGGTTCCTGCACTGCAAGAGCGCATCGAGCGGATGGTCCGCGAGTGCGGGCTCCCGCAGGCCAGTGTCCAGGTCATTCGCGGCCAGTCGCACACGGCCCTGGCCGCCTGCGACTGCACCCTGATCGCCAGCGGCACCGCCACGCTCGAAGCCGCCCTCTTCAAGCGGCCGATGGTCATCGGCTACCACATGCACCCGATCAGCTGGCGACTCATGCGCCGCAAGCAGCTGCAGCCCTGGGTGGGCCTGCCGAACATCCTCTGCCAGGACTTCGTCGTGCCCGAGCTGCTGCAGGACCAGGCCACGCCACGGGCGCTGGCCGACGCCGTGCTGGGCTGGCTGGATGCGCCCACCGTCAACCCCGCCGCGCTGACGACGCTGCAGGCGCGTTTCACCGCGCTGCACGAGAGCCTGCGCCGCGACACGCCACGCCTGGCCGCCGATGCGATCCAGAAAATTATCGCTGCCTGAACAGGTCTCGCTCGCCTGGCATCCGCCCGGCCTGGTCGCCGGCGTGGACGAGGCCGGACGGGGCCCGCTGGCGGGGCCGGTGGTGGCGGCCGCCGTCATCCTCGATGAGCGCCAGCCCATCCAGGGACTGGCGGATTCCAAGACGTTGACTGCCGCGCGCCGCGAAAAGCTCTACGACGAGATCCGGGCCAAGGCGCTGTGCTGCAGCGTGGCGCAGGCCAGCGTGGGCGAGATCGACGACATCAACATTCTGCAGGCCACCCTGCTGGCCATGCAGCGCGCCGTGCAGGGCTTGCGTCTGCGGCCGGTGCGGGTGCTGGTGGACGGCAACCGGCTGCCGCTGCTCGACGTGCCGGCCGATGCCGTGGTCAAGGGCGATGCGCTGGTGCAGGCCATCTCCGCCGCCTCCATCCTGGCCAAGGTCACGCGCGACCGCTGGTGTGCGCAGTTGCACGCGCAGTACCCGCAATACGGCTTCGCCGCGCACAAGGGCTATGGCACGGCCGAGCACCTGGCCGCGCTGCGCGAGCATGGGGCGTGCCCGGAGCACCGCCGTTCCTTCAGCCCGGTCGCGCAGGTGGTGCATGTCACCCAGGTCACCCACGTCGCGCAGGGTGGGTCGATCGTCACCCAGACGGTGACCAGCGCCCTCGTGGCCCCGGCCGCGGGGGGCAGGGTGGGCGCATCGCCGGCGGCTGCCGCGGGCCGGCCGGAAGATCTCGGTCTGGTGACTGCCGGCAGCGGGGTGCTCACCCTCATGCCACCGCCCGCCGACGGCCCGGCAAGCCCCAGGCCGCGTCGTTCTGCCCGCGCCCGGGCCTGACCGCCGCCTGCGCGCCGTGGCAGCCCTCCACCGTTCTTCAACGCCGGCCCCGTGCCGGCCGACCGCATGACCTCTCCCATCACGCCCATCCACTCCCGTGACAACGCGCTCGTGAAAGATCTGCGCCGGCTGGCCCAGGACAGCGCCGCCTACCGCAAGCAGGGGCGCATCTGGCTGGAGGGCGACCACCTGTGCCGCGCGGCGCTCGACCGGGGCCAGCGGCCGGCCATGGCGGTGTTTGCAGCCTCTTTCTGGCCCGCAGCGCAGGAGCCATATGGGCGTGCTGCTATGAAAAACATAGTGATCGACGATGCGCTCTGGCCGGACATCAGCACGCTGGAATCGCCCGCCCGCATGGGTTTCCTGCTCGATCTGCCCGCCGCGCCGGCGCTGCAGCCGGGCGTGGCCACCGTCGTGCTCGACCGCCTGCAGGATGCGGGCAACGTCGGCTCCATCCTGCGCAGCGCGTCGGCCTTCGGCTTCGGCCAGATCGCGGCCTTGAAAGGCACGGCCGCGCTCTGGAGCGCCAAGGTGCTGCGCGCCGGCATGGGCGCGCATTTCGCGTTGCGCCTCGTCGAAGGGCTGGCGGCCGAAGACGTCGACGCGCTCGCGGTGCCACTGCTGGCCACCAGTTCGCACGGCGGCACCCTGCTGCACCGGGCGCAGCTACCCTGGCCCTGCGGCTGGATCCTCGGCCACGAAGGGCAGGGCGTGTCCGACGCGCTCCAGCAGCGGGCCACGCACCTGATCCGCATCGCGCAGCCGGGCGGCGAGGAATCGCTCAATGTGGGCGCGGCGGCGGCCATCTGCCTGCACGCCAGCGCGGCGCACGCGGATTCGCGGGCTTAAAGGCTGCCCTCCCGCTGGCCGCAGGCATCGCCGGGCAGGAAGTCCTCGCCGGGCGTGAGCGGCGCGTGCCGGTAGGTGGCCGGCGTGCGGCTCAGCGCCACCGGACTTCCCAGGCCGCGATAGCCGGAATCCATCTCGACCACCATCTTGCGGTGCCCGGTGTGCGGATGCTCCAGCGCCGCGTCGACTTGCAGCACGGGAGCCGCTGGCACGCCGGCCGCCATCAGCCGTTCGACCAGCTCGGCGGCCGGCAGCGCCTGCGTGGCGCCTTCCAGCAGCGGCTTCAGTTCCGCGCGGTGCCGCGACCGGTCCCCCGCGCGGGCGAAGCGCGGGTCATGGGCCAGCCCGGGCAGGCCGATGCAGCCGCAGAAGGCTGCGAACTGGCGGTCGTTGCCCACGGTGACGAAGACCGGCTCGCTGGCGGTGCGCAGCGTGTCGTAGGGGTAGATGTTGGGATGGGCGTTGCCGGTGCGGCCCGGCACGCGTCCGTCCATGAACCAGTTCGCCGCATGCGGATGCAGCAGCGACAGGCCGCTGTCGTAGAGCGCCGCCTCGACGAGCTGGCCCCGGCCGCTGCGCTGGCGCTCCTGCAGGGCGAGCAGCACGCCGATGACGGCATGCAGGCCCGTCACCATGTCCACCACCGGCAGGCCGACGCGCAGCGCGCCGCCGCCCGACTCGCCGTTGACGCTCATGATGCCCGACATCGCCTGCACCGCCGCGTCGTAGCCCGGCAGGCCGCCCAGCGGGCCGTCGCCGCCGAAGCCGCTTACGCGGCACCAGACCAGACGCGGAAACCGCTGCGACAGCGTGTCGTAGCCGATGCCCCAGCGCTCCATGGTGCCGGACTTGAAGTTCTCCACCAGCACGTCGGCCTGAGCCACCAGCTCCAGCAGGCGGGCCCGGCCCTCGTCGCCGGACAGGTCGAGGTGCTGCACGCGCTTGTTGCGGTTCAGTCCCATGTAGTACGACGCCACGCCCGCCTGGAAAGGGGGGCCCCAGGTGCGCGTGTCGTCGCCCTCCGGCGGCTCCACTTTCAGCACGTCGGCGCCATGGTCGCCCAGGATCTGGCCGCAGTACGGCCCGCCGAGGATGCGCGAGAGGTCCAGCACCCGGATGCCGGCCAGCGCGCCGGTGGCAGCCCGTTCAGTCAAGGCGGACTCCCGACTGCTGGATCACCTGCGCCCACTTGGCCGTCTCGTCGGCGATGAAGCGCCCCAGCGCCTGCGGGCGGGTGTCGGCAGCGGCCTCCAGCCCCTGCGATGCGAACAGCGTCTTGACCTTGGCGGTGGAGAGCGCTTCGGCAAAGGCCTTGTTGAGCAGGGCGATGCGGTCGGCCGGCGTGCCGGCGGGCGCCACCACGCCGAAGAACACGCTGACGTCGTAGCCCGGGTATCCCTGCTCTGCCACCGTGGGCACGTCGGGCAGGGCCTGTGAACGCTTCGCGGTCGTCACCCCCAGCGCGCGCAGCTTGCCCGCCTTGACGTGGGGCTGGGCGGTCAGCACGTCGGTGAAGCTCATCGCGACCTGTCCGCCCAGCAGGTCATTGAGCGCGGGGCCGGTGCCCTTGTACGGAATGTGCAGGAAGTCGGTCCCCGCCATGGAATTGAACAGCACGCCCGCCAGGTGCGACGAGGCGCCGCTGCCCGACGACGCGTAGGCCAGCGTGCGCGGGTGCGCTTTGCCGTAGGCGACCAGCTCCTTCACGTTCTGCGCGGGCACGCCAGGATGCACCACCAGCACGTTGGGCAGGTAGCCCACGCGGATCACCGGGGCGTAGCTCTTGACCGGGTCGTACCCGATCTTGCCGTAGAGGCTCACGTTGATGGCCAGGGGCCCCGAGGTGCCGAACATGAGCGTGTAGCCGTCGGGCTCCGCCCGCGCGACGTATTCGGCGCCGATGTTGCCGTTGGCCCCGGCGCGGTTCTCCACGATCATGGGCTGGCCGATCCGGTCCTTGATCTCGGCGGCCAGCGTGCGCGCCATGGCATCGGTCGGCCCGCCGGGCGGATAGGGGATCACCAAGGTGATGGGCTTGGCCGGGAAGGCCTCGGCCGCGCCCGCGGGCGCCAGGAAAGCGGCCACGAGCAGGGAGCAGGCGGCGGACATCAGGGTGCGTTTCTTCATTGGGCTTTTGTCTCCGTTGTAGTGGGATGCCTGCAAAGATCAGGCGACGGCGGCGTCCACCGAAGGCACGCCGTGGCGGTCCTGCCAATCGGCAGGCGACACGTCCGGCCGCAGCGGATCACGCGGCAGCACGCGGTGCAGCAGCACCATGCGGGCCCAATGCATGCGCGCGGTGGAGCCCGTCTTGGCGGCCTCCCAGGCCATCGCGATGGCGCTGGTGCAGTGGTAGAGCGCCGATGCCGCCTGGCGGGCCAGCACCTCGCCGCCCTCCTGCAGCGCGGTTTCGGCGAGCGCGCAGGCGCGCTCGAAGCTGTGCCGCAGGGCGGCTGAGAAGGCGGGGGGCAGGGCCGCGTCTTCGAGCAGCGCCGCGTTGTGCGCTGCCAGCACCGGCAGCGAGCCTTCGCGGCGGATCGCCCGCAGCACGTCCAGGGCGACGATGTTGCTCGTGCCTTCCCAGATCGAGCCCAGGTGCGCGTCCCGCACCAGGCGGGCGTCGCTGAATTCCTCGATGTAGCCGCAGCCGCCGCGCACCTCCATCGCGTCGCCGGTCACCTTGCGGGCGTCGCGGCAGGCGCGGAACTTGATGAGCGGCGTGAGGATGCGCAGCAGCGCATAGGCGTCCTTCTCGCCGGCGTCCGAGCGCGCCAGCGCACGCGCTGTCTGGAACACCATGGTCCGGGCCTGCTCGGCCGGCACGCGCAGCTTGTCGAGCTGGCGGCGCATGAGCGGCATGTCCTGCAGCGCTCGGCCGAAAGCCCGGCGCTCGGCGGCGACGAACTCGGCCTCGGACACCGCCCGCCGCATCAGCCCCGCGGCACGCACGCCATTGGACAGGCGCGAGTTGTTCACCATGTCGGCCATCTGCACGAAGCCCCGGCCTGCCTCGCCCACCAGATAGGCCACCGCGCCCCCGAGCTGGATCTCCCCGCTGGCCATGGAGCGCGTACCCAGCTTGTCCTTCAGGCGCACGATGCGGTAGTGGTTGAGGCTGCCATCGTCCAGGCGGCGCGGCAACAGGAAGAGCGACACGCCCTTCAGGCCCTCCGGCGCACCGTCGATGCGCGCCAGCACCATCGCGAAGCCGGCGTCGGGGTTCGAGCAGAACCACTTGTCGCCGGTCAAACGCCAGCTCCCGTCCTCGGCCGGCGTGGCCCGCGTGGCGGTGGCGGCGATGTCGGAGCCCGCCCCTTGCTCGGTCATGAACATGGCACCCTGGGCCAGCTCGTCGAAGTCGAGCGACGTGAGGGTGGGCAGGTAGCGCGCCAGCAGCTGCGGGCTGCCGAACTTGCGCAGCGTGCGTGTCAGCGAATCGGTCATCGAGACCGGGCAGCACAGACCGAACTCGGCCTGCACGAAGAGGAAGGTCAGGGCGTACTTGACAAGCGGCGGCATGGGACCGCGCCAGCCCAGCGTTTCGTCGCGGTGGGACATGGCCCCCAGGCCGAATTCGCTCAGGGCAAGCCGTTCCATCTCCACGTAGGCGGGATGCTTGACGATGCGCTGCACGTCGAGGCCGGTGCGCGTGCGGTGTTCGAGCACCGGGGGGTTGCGGTCGGCGGTGCCGGCCAGCTCATCTAAGAGGCCGCCCGCCAGGCCGCCCAGGCGTTCGAAATGCGGGCGCATGTGGGTGTTGAGCGCGTCCGGCAGATAGAGGGCCAGCAGGGACTGCAGCTCGGCGTCGGTGTCGAACAGATTGCGGCCGTGGCCATCCGGTACTGGATGGCTCGCGGCCGCGCTGAAGGGTTGCGGCATGTCGATGTCTCCTTGGGGTTGCCCCATTCTTCGCCGCCCGGCCATTCGTGTCTAATATCGAATAGGTCTTGCGCCATTCGAATCAACTATCTCGATACCGCCATGGAACTGAGACACCTGCGCTACTTCGCGACCCTCGCGGAAGAACTGCATTTCGGGCGGGCGGCGGCCCGGCTGAACATGTCCCAGCCACCACTCTCGGTGGCCATCCGGCAGCTGGAGGAGCGCGTCGGCGCGCAGCTTTTCGAGCGGATGCCCAAGGAGGTCCGCCTCACGCCCGCCGGCCGGGCCTTTAAGGAATCGGCGCGGCGGGTGCTGGCGCAGGCCGAGGAAGCGGTGGCCGAAGCCCGCGACGTGGCGGCGGGGCTGGCCGGCCGGCTGCGCATCGGCTTTGTCGGCGCCATGCTCTACCGCGGGCTGCCGCAAGCGCTTGGGGTGTTCCAGCAGCGGCACCCGGGCGTGCGCGTGTCATTGCAGGAACTGAATTCCGGCGAGCAGATCGGCGAGCTGCTGCACGACCGGCTGGACCTGGGCTTCGTTCATACCAGCCGCCTTCCGGCGACGCTGCAGCAGCGCCTGCTGGTGGCCGAACCCTTCCTGTGCTGCCTGCCCGCGACGCACCGCCTCGCGCGCAAAAAGGCCATTGATCTGCGCGATCTCGCGGGCGAGCCGTTCGTGCTGTTCGCGCGCGCCGTCTCGCCCGACTACCACGCGCGCATCCTGTCGGTCTGCGCGAGCGCAGGTTTTCAGCCGGAAATAGGGCACGAGGTGCGGCACTGGCTCGCGGTGGTCTCCCTGGTATCGCAGGGCCTGGGCGTCGCCCTCGTGCCGCAGGCCATGGAGCGCTCGCGCCTGCCGGGTGCGGTGTTTCGGCCGGTGGGCCCGGCCGTGGCGCAGTCCGAGGCCTATGCGGTATGGCCCGCGGCGGCGGGCAATGCACTGGTCGGCGATCTGCTGGCGATCCTCTCGGCCGCTGGGCCGGCTGGCGCCGCCCGCTCCAGAAGGCGCCTGGCGCCCGCTGGTGCCGCGCCATGAAGAAAGCCCTGACTCTTGCGAATCAGGGCTTTCTTGTTTGGTGCCGGAGAGATGAATCGAACACCCGACCTTCTCATTACGAATGAGCTGCTCTACCGACTGAGCTACACCGGCGAAGACTTGAATTATATACCGGAATGGTAGCCCGTCACGCGTTCGACTTCATTTTTTGAGCCGAGGATCACGCTGACGCGTTGGTGCAGTTGCGTGGGCTCGATGTCGAGGATGCGCTGGCGGCCGTCCGTGGCGGCGCCGCCGGCTTGTTCGACCAGCCAGCCCATCGGGTTGGCTTCGTACATCAGGCGCAGCTTGCCGGGCTTGTTCGGCTCGCGCTTGTCCCAGGGGTAGAGGAACACGCCGCCGCGCGTGAGGATGCGGTGCACGTCCGCCACCATACTGGCGATCCAGCGCATGTTGAAGTCCTTGCCGCGCGGGCCTTCCGTGCCGGCCAGGCATTCGTCGATGTAGCGCTTGACCGGCTCGTCCCAGTGGCGCATGTTGCTCATGTTGATCGCGAATTCCTTGGTGTCGGCGGGGATCTTCACGTTCTCTTCGATCAGCACGAACGAGCCCTGCTCGCGGTCCAGCGTGAACATAGCCACGCCGTCGCCCACGGTGAGCACCAGCGTGGTCTGCGGACCGTAGATGCAGTAGCCGGCCGCGACCTGCTTGCTGCCGGCCTGCAGGAAGTCTTCCGTCGTCACGCCCGGGTGGCCTTCGGGTTTCTTGAGCACGCTGAAGATGGTGCCGATGCTGACGTTCACGTCGATGTTGGAGGAGCCGTCCAGGGGATCGAACAGCAGCAGGTATTCGCCCTGCGGGTAGCGGTTGGGCACCACGTAGATGCTGTCCATCTCCTCGGACGCCATGGCCGCCAGGTGGCCGCCCCATTCGTTGGCTTCGATCAGCACCTCGTTGGCGATGATGTCCAGCTTCTTCTGCACTTCGCCCTGCACGTTCTCGCTGGTGGCCGAGCCGAGCACGCCGCCCAGCGCGCCCTTGTTCACGGCGTGGCTGATGTGCTTGCAGGCGCGGGCCACCACTTCCAGCAGCAGGCGCAGTTGCGAGGGAATGAGGCCATCGACGCGTTGCTGCTCGACGAGGTAGCGGGTCAGGCTGATCTTCTGGGCCATGAAGGGTTCTTTCTTTGGAATGCGGTGGATGGCGGGGCGCCGTTCAGGCGGAGAGGGCGCGCGTGACGACTTCGCGCACGTCGTTCGACAGCGCCGGCCTGGCGGCCACGCGCTCGATGGCGGCGCGGGCGGCGGTGCGGTAGGGCTCGGCCAGTTGCGTCCAGCGGTCGAGCGAGCGGGCCAGGCGCGAGGCGACCTGCGGGTTGATCGCGTCCAGCTCCAGCACGCGGTCGGCCCAGAAGGCGTAGCCCGCGCCGTCCGGCCGGTGGAAGCCGCCCGGGTTGCCGTTGCAGTAGCTGAAGATCACGCTGCGGGCGCGGTTGGGGTTCTTGATGCTGAAGTCCGGGTGCGCCAGCAGGGCCTTGACGGCCGCCAGCGCCTGACCGCCGCGGTCGGGGGCGGATGCCTGCAGGGCGAACCACTTGTCCAGCACCAGCGCGTCGTCCTTGAACATCGTGTGGAAGCGGGCCAGCGCCTGTTCGGCCAGCGGTTGTCCGCTGGTGACCAGGGCGCTCAGCGCGTTGAAGCGGTCGGTCATGTTGCCCGCGTCCTTGAACCGCTGGTAGGCGCGGCCGGGCCAGACCGTGTCGCCGGACTCGCGCGCGGCCACGCACAGCATAGCCAGCGCCATGCCCGCCAGCGCGCGGCGGCCGGACGAGAGCGCGTCGGGCCGGTAGGCGCCGGTGTCGTGGTGCCGCTCCCAGATGGCTTCCCATTCCGGTTGCAGGGCGACGGCCAGTTGCGTGCGCATGGCGCTGCGCACGGCGTGGATGCGCTGCGGATCGACCACATCGAGCTGCTCGGCGATGTAGCCCTCGGAAGGCAGGGACAGCACCAGTTCCTTGAAGGCCGCGTCCAGCGTGGGGTGGCGCAGCACGTCGCGCATGGCGGCGATGAAGCTCTGGGGCAGCAGATCGGATGCTATTGGGGCTCCGGCGCCCGCGTCACTTGGGCTTGATGCTATTGAATTAATAGCAATGCGCAGCGCCAGGCGCTGGCCGGCCTCCCAGCGGTTGAAGGCGTCGGTGTCGTGCGCCAAAAGGGCCAGCAACTGCTCGTCGGTGTAGTCGATGTCCAGGTGCACCGGCGCGCTGAAGCCGCGCAGCAGCGAGGGCACCGGGGCGGAATCGACGTTGACGAAGGTGTAGCTGTGGCTCGGCTCGGTCAGCACCACGGTGCGGTCGGCGGCACCTGGAGCGGCTTCGCCTTCGAGCTGCAGCGCGACGGGCTGGCCGTTCGCATCCAGCAGGCCCAGCGCGACGGGGATGACCATGGGCAGCTTCTCGGGCTGGCCAGCCGTGGGCGCGAGCGACTGCGACAGCGTGAGCGTATAGGTGCGTGCCGCCGCGTCGTAGGTGCCGGTGGCGCGCACGCGGGGCGTGCCGGCCTGGGCATACCAGCGCTTGAACTGCGGCAGCAGGCGGGCCAGGTCGCTGTCCGGGTTGGCATCGGCGATCGCCTGGGCGAAGTCGTCGCAGGTGACGGCCTGACCGTCGTGGCGCTCGAAGTAGAGCTTCATGCCCCGGGCGAAACCTTCGCGTCCCACCAGCGTGTGCTGCATGCGCACGACCTCCGCACCCTTTTCATAGATGGTGACGGTGTAGAAGTTGTTGATCTCGACATAGCTGTCCGGGCGCACCGGGTGCGCCATCGGGCCGGCGTCTTCGGGGAACTGCACGGTGCGCAGCACCCGCACGTCCTCGATGCGCTTGACGGCACGGGCCGACGGGCTGCCCGACAGGTCCTGGCTGAACTCCTGGTCGCGAAAGACGGTGAGGCCTTCCTTCAGCGACAACTGGAACCAGTCGCGGCAGGTGACGCGGTTGCCCGTCCAGTTGTGGAAATACTCGTGGCCGACCACGCTCTCGATGTTGCCGAAGTCCACGTCGGTGGCCGTGGCCTGGCTCGCCAGCACGTACTTGGTGTTGAAGACGTTCAGGCCCTTGTTTTCCATCGCGCCCATGTTGAAGTCGCTGGTGGCGACGATCATGAAACGCTCCAGGTCCAGCGGCAGGCCGAAGCGGGCTTCGTCCCAGGCGATGCTGGCCATCAGCGAATTCATGGCGTGCTCGGTCTTCTCCAGGTCGCCCGGGCGCACGTAGATCTGCAGCAGGTGGTCGGTGCCCGAGCGGGCGCGGATGCGCTGCTCGCGCGCCACCAGCTTGCCCGCCACCAGCGCGAACAGGTAGCAGGGTTTCTTGTGCGGATCGACCCACTTGGCGAAGTGGCGGCCATCGTCCAGCGGGCCCTGGTCCACCAGGTTGCCGTTGGACAGCAGCACCGGGTAATCGGCCTGGCTGGCGCGCAGCAGCACGCTGTAGCTGGCCATCACGTCGGGCCGGTCGAGGAAATAGGTGATGCGGCGGAAGCCCTCGGCCTCGCACTGCGTGAAGAACGTGCCCTGGCTCACGTAGAGGCCCGACAGCTGCGTGTTCTTGGCGGGGCAGCAGGTGGTGAAGATCTCCAGGTTGAACGGCTCTTCGCCTTCGGGCAGGTTCTCCAGCACCAGGCAGCTGCCTTCCATCTTGAACGACGTGCCGGCGCCATTGACCATGACGCGGGCCAGGTTCAGCTCGTCGCCATCGAGCCGCAGCGGCGCTGCCGGCACGGCGGGGTTGCGGCGCACGCGCATCTTGTTGAGCACGCGGGTCTTGGCCGGGTCCAGGTCGAACGTGAGGTCCACGGTGTCGATCCAGTACGCCGGAGCGACGTAGTCGGCACGGTGGACGGCGGTGGCTTGTCCTTCTCGCATCATGGCTTGGGGCTTTCCGGGCGCTTAAACGCCCTGCTTGAGGGAGGCTTCGATGAAGGCGTCGAGATCGCCGTCCAGCACCTTCTGGGTGGCGGAGATTTCGACGTTGGTGCGCAGGTCCTTGATGCGGCTGTTGTCCAGCACGTACGAGCGGATCTGGTGGCCCCAGCCCACGTCGGTCTTGGTGTCTTCGAGCTTTTGCTGCTCTTCCTGGCGCTTGCGCATCTCGTAGTCGTAGAGGCGCGAGCGCAGGCGCTGCCACGCCACGTCGCGGTTGCTGTGCTGGCTGCGGCCGTCCTGGCACTGCACGACGATGCCCGTGGGGATGTGCGTGAGGCGCACGGCCGAATCGGTCTTGTTGATGTGCTGCCCGCCCGCGCCGGATGCGCGGTAGGTGTCGGTGCGCACGTCGGACGGGTTGATGTTGATCTCGATGGAGTCGTCGATCTCGGGATAGACGAAGAGCGAAGCGAACGAGGTGTGGCGGCCGCCGGACGAATCGAACGGGCTCTTGCGCACCAGGCGGTGCACGCCGGTCTCGGTGCGCAGCAGGCCATAGGCGTACTCGCCCTCGATCTTGATGGTGGCGCTCTTGATGCCGGCCACGTCGCCCGGGGTTTCTTCTTCCACCGTGGC
>Ga0308171_1000913_pt1 | contig 48243 bp, 57 predicted proteins | sample PhyGR1_FD_202135 | JGI IMG/M metagenome (GOLD analysis project Ga0308171, IMG submission 202135) | Phyllosphere microbial communities from UC Gill Tract Community Farm, Albany, California, United States - DLSLSG.R1 | ecosystem: Host-associated > Plants > Phyllosphere > Unclassified | place: USA... | reverse complement strand
ACGGGTGATCCCCCTCCCCCATGATCGGCCCCTATTTGCGCCATTCCCCGACCCACTTCGCCAGCGGGCAGAAGTCGATGGGAGCCATCGCCTTCGGCTCCATTTTAAGAAGGGAATGCAGCACCATGAGGACCGACAGCCAACTTTTCGCAGCCGTTCGCGCCTTGCCGCACATGACCATCACTAAGAACGAGGGGGAATATCGCGTCACCTTCCGCATCGCGTCCATCGCGCTCGCAGATCGTGGACGCCATAACGCTGCTTGGCATCGGGACCATGCTGAAAAGGTTTCCTACTACACCGATTGCCGATGGGACGCCCACGGCACCGCAAAAGAGCTTTCCGCCCATTTCGAGCGCATCATTGCTCGTTCCGCCGAGTTGGAGGCAGGCAAGTGAGCGGGGCGAGCGACGCGCTGGGCGACCAGATCGTTGCCGCTGGCCTCGCTGCCAATGGCTCCCTGCTGGACATAAATGGGGCGCTTAACGTGCCTCATGGTTTCCAGCTTCCCGCGCCGTGGAATCTGCCGTCGCGGCTGTTCCGTTTTCCCATCGAGGTAATCAGCGCAGAGCAGGACGAGCCGCGCAAGATCGGCCTTCGCCATCCCTTGCTTGCCGCCCATCCTTTCGTGCAGCACGTCGAGAGCGTTCTAGGGATCGAGATCGCCCGCGAGGGCGTGACGAACCGCTACGGCGACAGCAATCGCGAACATGGCCTTTGGCATCATGCCGTGGACCTTATCAGCGATGGCAAATGGCGTGATTTGCTAGAAACGCAGGAGTTCACCGAGCCGCGCAGCATCTTCAATGCCGTTGTCTATGGCCTGACTTACTCGCACCATGAGGACAAGACAGCGAGCGGCCATATCACCACCGCCGAGGCCCGCCAGATCATGCGGGAAATGGGAGCTACCGAACCGACCGACCGCGCCGGGTTGCTTCGCAGCTTTGCCAAGCCGTCAGCTTGTCAGCAGGAACGCGGGGCCGAGCGTTGGCCGATCCATCTTCACGGACCTTGCGCCGAAGATAAGGCTTGGTCCTTCATCATCGGGATCGAGGACGGTTGGTTTTCCTATGACCGTTCCGGCTTCCTGCAATGGTCGCCCATGGGCCGCGACCGCTACGCCGCAGGCGATAGCGCCAGCTTCACCGAGGCGAGCGGTCAGACCGCTTTCGCCTTTTGAGGGGATCGAGCATGGCCCGCCATTGCATTCGCGAACCCCGCTATATTCCCCCGGTGCAGCGCATCGGCGAGCAACCCGACCTGTTCGGTGGACCGACCCTAAGCCATGTTGCCGAGCGCCAAAGACCGCCGAAAGGATGGCAGCGCCAGTTGCAGAAATGGGGCCGCTGCACCGTCATTGCCGATCTTGAGGCAGCGCCGCCGCCTGTTATCGACCCTGCCCCGTCACCGTCTCCGGTTTTCCTAGTCGCTTGCGTGGCCGCGAAGCTGGACCGCCCCGCCCCGGCGCGCGATCTTTACGCCTCGCCATGGTTCCAGAAGGCCCGCGCCTATGTCGAACGACAGGGTGGCGCATGGTTCATCCTGTCCGCCAAGCATGGCCTGACAGCCCCGGAAACCGTGATCGCACCCTATGATGAGACACTAGGCGCTATGCAGGCAGGCGAGCGCCGCCAATGGGGCGCCCGCGTGATCGAGGCGATGGGCGAGCAGATCGACGCCGCCGCGCCGCTGATCGTTCTTGCAGGCCGCAACTATCGCGATCCCCTTTGGCCGCAGATCGAGCGGCGCGCATCGGTCCCGATGGAGGGGCTTGGAATCGGCCAGCAACTCGCTTGGCTCACCCGGAATTGAAAGGATCGAGCATGTCTATCCGCCTGATCGAAGGTTTGCACCTGACCGCAACGCAGAAGCGCCACCTTGCCGAAATCATCGCGCGAGGATGGACCGAGGGACATTCAGGGCGCTTTCGCTACAGTCTTGCGCCCATCGAGGGCGAGCCGAGCCGCTTCCGCTATCACTGGCGCAAGAACGAGCGCGACGATTGGGGCCGACCTGTCACGCGGGAGGGACGCGGCATCATCGAATGCCTGCCCGCTCCCGGTTGACGAGAGCCAGGCCGAAAATTCCGGCGCGCCCGCCCAGGTGCGGGCGCGCCTATCGTTCCGGGGAAATCAGCCGCGAGGCTGGCCGACGCGCACCAGATCGAGCGAAACCGCATTCGCCGCAGGAGCCGCGCTTGCCAGTCCATCGCGCAGATCGGCGCGCGAAAGCATCGCGATCCAGTCACGGCCATAGGTCCGCGCAACCATGAAATAGGTTATGCCGTGACAGCCGACCACGCTGCACTTGTCGAGCTGATCGACGGGAGAAGCCGCCCCGCCAAATCGAAGCGCCTGCACGGAAGCATCGACCCGCTGTTGAATGCCGCAGCATTTGCATTGCGACCGCACAAGCGCATTTGAGCGGGCAAGCAGCCCCCACGATGCGGCCCAGCGCGGGAAAATTCGGTCGATGTTGCTCATGTCCGATCCATATCAACCGACCGCCAGACCGTCCACATGAGGACGCTAGATCTCGTTTCCGAGATTCAGCGACGTTGCCTGTTCGCGCGCGCCAGGACGCCGATCGCCGGCATCCCGACACGCGGGCAGATCGACACGGCCCGCCCATAGCGGGCCATGGCATTATTCTCCTTCAGCACAGGATTGGGGCGGCAAAGCCGCCGCGCCGTTTGATCGTTCAAGGGCCTGTTCCGGCCCTCTGCCGCAAGGGCTGGACCGTCTCACTCGCTGCGCTCCCTCGCTTGGCGATCATGGGGGTTTCCCCGCCCTTCCTCCGCTGCGCTCCGTGCAGGACGGGCGATCCCCCTCCCCCATGATCGGCCCCCGTTTGCGGCATTCACCGACCCACTTCGCCAGTGGGCAGAAGTCGATGGGGCCATCGCCTTCGGCTCCATTTTAAGAAGGGAAAAGCACATGATGAATTTCGCGACTATGACCGCCGACCAGATCGCGGCCTATCGTGCAGCCGTCGCGGCGCTCAACGACCAGATGCGCGCGAAGCTGGACAGCCCAGCCCCTAACATCGTTGTGATGACAGCGGGCATTCTCGCACTGGTGGACGCCGACCCCGACACGTCGCTTGCCAAGCAGGCCGAACTTGCCGGGATTGTCGCCAGCTATGATGATTTCAGCGAGGGCAACAACCCGCACGGCGAAAGGGATTTCGGCACCTTCACATGGGCCGATACCCGCTGTTTCTGGAAGATCGACTATTACGACCGCGCAACCGAATGGGGTTCGCCCGACCCGTCAGATGCCGCGCAGACTTGCCGCGTCCTGACCATCCTTCGCGCCGACGAATACTGATCGGCAGCATCGAGGGCGGCAGCGCCCGCCCTCACCCTCCCCATTCAAGGATTTCCATCATGACCGTCACCACCGTTAAGTTTTCGCAGCTTCGCCTTTCCCCTCTCAATGTCCGTAAGGTCGAGCCGAAGGGGATCGTGCAGATGGCAACTTCGATCCTGGCTCACGGCATTGCGCAGAGCCTTGCCGTCTATGAGGAAGGCGGCAAGTATATGGTGTTCGCGGGAGGCCGACGCCTGCGCGGCCTTGACCTCCTTCGCAAGCGCAAGGCAATTCCTGCCACCTTCCCCGTCCCCGTCATCATCAAAGACAAGGCCGAGGCCGTGGAACTCTCCTTGATCGAGAACGAGCAGCGGGAGAACATGCACCCCGCCGATGCAGTGCGGGCCTATGTCGCGTTGCGCGATGAAGGCGGTTTGAACGCCGAGGACATTGCCGCACGGTTCGGCCACAGCACCGGCCACGTTGCCAAGTTGCTGCGCCTTGGCAGTCTTGCCCCGGCTGTTCTGGACGCCTTTGCCGCCGACCAGATCGGCATGGATGCCGCCAAGGCGCTGACCCTTAGCGATGACCATGCAGCGCAGATCGAGGCGATGGAGCGTTGCGGTAACAATCCAAATGCGATCCGGCGCGCGCTCACCGCCGAGAAGATCGAAACCACATCATCGGTTTTCATCTATGTCGGAGAGGAAGCCTATCAGGCCGCAGGTGGCACGATCACGCGGACCCTGTTTGGCGATCACGGCTTTGCCGACTGCCCCGACATTCTGGACGAATTGCTTTGTGCCAAGCTGGACGGGATCAAGGCAGAGTTTCAGGCCGAGGGCTGGCATGTTGTCGAGGTTTGCGAGGAAGCGCCGAGCGACATTTACAATCGCGGCTATCTCCACCCTGTCACCCGCGAGCCTACGGAGGCCGAGGCCGAGGCGCTTGCGTCCCTTGATGCCAAGATCGAGGAACTTGAGCAGGAGGGCGACAGCGAGGAACTGGCCGACCTGATCGACCAGCGCGAGAAGATGGACGACGCCCTTACGTCCTACACGGACGAGCAGAAGACGACGGGGGGCGTTTGCGCTTATGTCGGGTATCGCGGGGAATTGCAGACCCGCTACTGGCGCGCCGTCACCGAGCAGGAGCCGGAATCAGACGCAGCCGAAAGCGGCCCCTATGCCGCGAGCATGATCGAACGGCTTACGGGCATTCGCACCCTCGCCTTGCAGCAGGCCGTTGCTGCCCAGCCCGATCTTGCCATGGACATTCTGCTAGACAGCCTGACGGCCCAATTGATCCACGGCCAATATGGCTACACCGTTGGCGCCGACATCAAGCCCACCCGCGCAAGCATCAATGTTGAGGATGAACTGTTGAGCGGCAGCAGCATCGAGCGCGTGGAACCGCAGCTTGTCGAGCGGTTTGGCGACATTCCCGCCGATGCCCGCTTTGCCACGATCCGCGCCATGGAGCAGGCCGACAAGATGCAGTTGCTTGCTGGCCTCGTCGCCATCACGTTGAACGGGACCGTGTTCAACAACGGTGGCACCGGCTCGCGGCAGCAGAGCGCGGACGAATATGCAGAGTCTGCAGGGCTTGACCTTGGGGCCGTGTGGACGCCTTCGCAGCCATTCTTTGACCGGCTCAAAAGGACGGCATTGCTGACCATTCTTGCCGACGAATGCGGGGAACAAGCCGCCGCCGATTGCGAGAAGAAAAAGAAGGGCGACCTTGCCGTGATCGTCAACGAACGCCTGCCCGCAGGCTGGTTGCCTGAACCGGCGCGCCGCTTTGCTCCCGTTGCCGAGCAACCCACGGACGAAGGCGAAATGTCCGAGGTTGCTTGATGTGCTGGCCGGTGGAGTGTTCCGCTCCACCGGCCCCCTTCCACGCCTCTTGAGGCCGGGGCAACCGCAGCTATATTGGTTTCGGGCGTCCGAGGACGAAGGCGAAAATAGTCCCCGTTCGCTTGTTGTGCTGGCCGGTGGAGCGTTCCGTTCCACCGGCCCCCTTCCCCATATGCGACCCGTTCTTTATCTGTTCAGCCCTTAGTGCTATAGGTAGCGACATGACGACTAGCGCCCTGCCCTCTCCCAAGTGGACTCAAGATCAGGCGATTGCCTATGAGGCGGCGCTTGAGGCGATCAATGACATGATCGCCGGTTACAGCGAGCAGATCGCGCTTGAGCAGGACAGTCCGACGCCGAACGCGGCCCGGATCGCTTGGCTGGAAATGCGAACCGATCAGGCGACCGAAATTATGCACTCGCTCAATGTCGAGGACACCGCGAACGTGCGCCAGGTGCTTACCGAATATAGCGCCATGGTCCGCGCGCGTGACGCCGCCGAGGCCGTCGCCATTGCCGCCTGACAAGCCGCATGGATCGCGATCCCGAACGGCATAGCCTTTCCCCTGATGCCCTACAGAAAATATACGACACGCGCGTAGCGCCTCGCCTGTTCCGAGGCGCGCAGGCCGTCGAGCAGCCGACCGCGATTGTACTGGGCGGGCAACCCGGATCGGGCAAAACCCCGATGCAGAACGATGCCGCTCGCGAGTTTGCGCAGCGCGGCGGAATGGTGAAGATCATCGGTGACGATCTTCGCGCCTATCTGCCCCACTATAAGAGCTTGCAGAGGACCGACGACAAAAGCGCAGCCTTCTATACCGACCGCGATTCTGGCCGGTTGGTCGAAAAAGCGATTGCCGACGCCGCGCATCGGCGCGTCAATGTCTTGGTAGAAGGCACTATGCGGAACCCTGAAACGGTTGCCGCGACCCTGCAACGGTTCAGGGAGGCAGGTTTCAGGACCGATGCCCGCGCCTTAGCCGTCAGTCCTGAAATGTCGAGCCTTGGCATTTTGCAGCGTTACGCAGCACAGAAGGAAAGCCGTGGGATCGGTCGCATGACCACGACCGAAGCGCATCAAAATGCGTTGCGCGGGATGCTCGACACGCTGGATCGGATTCAGGATCAGCGGCTTGCAGACAGTCTCACGATTTATCGGCGCGGGGCCGATGTGATCCATCGTTTCGATCTAACCGCCCCGGCACGCGCGGATGAGCCGCGCGCGCGCGAGCTGGTCGAGCGCGAGCGCAATCGCGCTCTAACACCGCAGGAAGCCGTTTATAAGAAAGGCGAGATCGAGCGGTTGACGCCGATCCTGCAAAAACATGGGATCATTCCAGTGCGAGAGGCCGCGCGCAGCACCGAAGCAGACCACGCTAAAGCGGAAATCCCACCCTCTCCCCGTCGAGATGATGACAGGGACCGCTAATGCAAGTGACGCGGAGGGTCGGACAAAGCCCGACCCTCCGCGCGTTGGGTGAACCGATGATCTCGGTTCCTCACCCCCCTATCAGAAGGCGAATTTAGCCTGTCCTTTGTTCTCGACAGGGCGCAAACGTGCGTAAGCGAGAAGTTCGGCTATCGAGCCGCCCTTATCACGCCAATTGTAGAATGTCTCTTCTCCAAGAAGCACATATTGCCAATCCGCATTGCTCCTTTGTTCTGGAGCCAATCCATTGATCCGATCACACCAAGCAACAGCCGCCTTCCGTTTCCGCAGGACGTTTGGGTTTGAGAGTTGGCCTTGGGCCTTAGTTTCGACAAGATAAATTGAATCGCCTGTACGCACGAAAAAGTCGGGCGAATAGAAGGCTGGAAGCCCATCTTCCTTAATATAGCGCAGGCGCGCGAACGTGTGCTTCTGCTCATTGATCTTGCAATATGCACCCACGCTCGCGTCGCGCTCGCAGGTTTCCATGAAGGCTTGTTCAAGGCCACCACTACGCGAGGGGAAAGGCAGCCGGAGGTAAATAGCCTTGTTGACCGCGAGCGAGGCACCAGCGCGCATTGCGAGCTTTGGCACCTCCGACAAACGGCGATGGGCGACTTCGGCATCGGCAACGACGATGCTATCTTCAGCTTCTAGAATCGCCCGCGCCCATACTTTGATGATATGCTCAGTCACGGGGTCAAGTAGCAAGACACGCCAGTTTTCATCGACCAGCGGATTGAACTCTTGTTTGAAGAGGAAGTGCCTTACGAAGCCGTCGATGCCTTCAGCAAGTTCGGCGCGGTTGATCTGAACATAGGGAAACTTGCTCGCGTTGGCGAATGCTTTGGAGCTGGACGTCGTATCGGTCAGCGTCACTGCTTCTGTGATGCGGCGTGTGATGCGCGCGAGGTAGTCGTTATAGCCCGTTGCTGTCATGACGCCGCCATGAACCCGATAATCGCCGAAACGTGTCTTCGCTTGAACGTCTTCCGAATGGAATTTTTCACCGTGGCCAAGCTGGCTTTTGAGCTGATCGAGACTGAATGCTCCGAAAGCGGCCAATTCTGACGGGTCTATCTGCGTATCCTCTAGTTCCTCTACCTGTTCACGGAGAATGAACGGAAGCGCAAAATCATAATCCTCATACCCATCCCGCAGGCCTACCGAAACAAGATCGCCGGTGGACGTGGCATTGGTGTCGTCTTCATCATCCGCCTCGGCTGCGAGGCCTTCTTGGATCAGTTCATCATAGAAGCCTTGAAAAGCCGGATGCTCAACGATCGACAGAATATCGATCATATTATTGGGCGTTTTGCCCGTGCGGATAAGCTGACGGTTCTCTCGCTTAATATCGTCATACTCATTTCCGCGCCACATGAGGCGCAGACCGCGGCCGATTGTTTGTTCGAGCAGGATGCCAGCGCCGGAGGCACGGAGTGGGACAATGACGCAGATGTTGTTCACGTCGAAGCCTTCGCGAAGCATCAGGACGCTAACGATGACGCGCGGGGATTTATGGCGATCGACATCAAAAAGTCGTTCGCGCAGCACTTTCCATTCTTCAGGTTTCAATTCCCCTTTGCGATTGGAATCTACTCGAAGCACCTCGTCATCAGCCAATCCTTCAAGTTGCATGAACTCCGCAACCAGAGGAGTGACAGACGTATCCTCGCAGACGACCAGCATCTTCGGATGCTTTTCAGGCGCAATACCTGCGAAATCGGCTTCCAGCTTCCGCAACTTGGTTAGGCCTGCGCGCAGCATAATACGCTGTCCTTCGGACAGCATGGGATTTCCATTTTCGTCGCGGTCAGCTTTGAAATCTAGTTCCTCATTACTGAGTGCGCCGATTTCCGATCTCTTATCTAGGACGAGGGATTTGACCAAACCTGCGCGCATAGCGGTCTTGAGGTCGAAATCTACCACGATATGCGGGAAATATGATTTGCGGGAGTTCTTGCCCGTGCCAACCTCATTGTATGGGGTTGCCGAAAAGTCGACCTGAACAAAGCGGCTCGCCTTTGGTTCCGCGATGAGATTTAGGCTTTTCTGCCATTCAACCTCTGTCACCTCCCCCTCACGTTTGAATTCATGGATATGGTGGGCTTCGTCATTAAAGACCATGAGGGCTGGCAAGTCCTTAAGGAATGAAAGGATGCCGCCCCGCTCATAGCGTCTGTTCAGGACATTCAGATCGTTACCCGCGCTCGTCCCAGGTTGGAGAGGCAGGATACTTTGAACAACGACCTTTGGATCAACAGCTTCCCCAGGCGCGTCAATTTCGTCCTCATCCTGCGCCTCGCCGTCCTCGGAGAGAACATGCCAATTGGAAATGGCTATGATGCCTCCCGCCGTGACTTTGCGGCCAATATCTTCTTTTGGGCAGACGGCTCCCTGAACGAAACGGAAAACCTCGTCTCGATGGGCGTCAGGAATGAATAGCTCTTGAAAGATTGCCAGATCGGAGATGGTGAAATCGCGCTTTCCCTCGCGTTCCTTACCCATAAAGGCATCTAGCAAGCGATCATAGACGATAAGGCCAGGAGCCACGACGAGGAAATTTTTAGTGTATCGCCCGCTCTCCGGCGCGCGGTTGGCATTTAAAATCTGCCATACCATGAGCGCCTGTAGAACCCATGTTTTACCTGTCCCGGTCGCCATTTTCAGGCAATATTTAGGGTAAGCGTTCTTCGGCGCACGGATCACTTCAAAATCTCGCGCGCTGGCCAACATGACCTCCGGTGCCGCGACTTGATACAGGTCTTGGAGCGTGTCGATGCCCAAAACCTCATGCGCATAAATCACGTTGAGCAGCGCTTGGCGCTGCCCAGGGTGGAAATTGAATCGGCGCGCCTCCTGAAACTCCGACTGGAACCACCACTTGAGCAGCTCGGCCGTCATTTCCGATACCTGATCGAGGATCAGTGCTTCACCATCTTCCAGCCCGATACAGGCTTCCTCAACCTTCTTTGTAAGCCCCTTGGAAAGGGTCAAGTCATTGACGCTGGGCATTATGCAACCTCTATCAGGGCTTCGGCTTCAAATCCGAATACATCGACGACGCGAACACAAACCTGCCGTTTGCCGGCTTTCTTTGGAAGGTCGGCAAGCCTAGCTGTGGTGACAACACGATAGGGATCGTCGTCGCTTTCAGTGTTGCCTCGATAGTCCTGCCAGACTGAACGGAATACCTCTCCGTCATAATCGGGATCGACACTCCAATATTCGATGAGTGCCGTTGGATCATCGTTGATGATGTCCTGTAGCTTTTCCCTATTGGCATCATCGAGGTTAAGAGCCTCCGGCGAGAGAAGAACATAGTTGGCGATCGCGACTGACAGAGATTCTCCATCGCCAACTTGTTCACGAACAACATCACCCAGCTTGAGATATTGCAAAGACGAAAAGCGGACTTCATCAGCCTTTAATTTGTGGCCTTTTTTCTTAAGACGATCTAGCAAATCTGGAGGAATTACAAGAACCTCTAGGCGATCATTCTGCCCTAGAGCCTCAATGTCATGACCGATTGTTGACGAAAAATTCCATCCTAGCACTACGACTTTATCCCATCCTCCCATCAGATTGTCGCGGATCTCAATCGCGCGGCGCAAAGTGGTAAGGCCCGTCATCTTGTTAGGGCTATCCGCAAGAACGAGGGTCTTGCTTCCTTGCAACCTACCCATGTTCTTGTTGGGATTTTCCTCTATGGGCAGCGGGAGCGCACCAAAGAGGCCGAGAACGATTTCTGCAAGGTCGCCGATACGAAACTTAGCGCCCATCGTGGAGCGCATTTGTTCAACCTGATAATCGCCGATATGCTGATATAGGAAGGGTTTCGCGTCCTGATCGATCAAGCGCTTGCGTGTGACCATACATGCCGGTTTCCCGAAGTCAGACGCGATCCAGCGACGGCCGAGTCTTTCGGCCACAGCGGCAGTCGTACCGGACCCTATAAAGAAATCTGCGACGAGATCGCCCTCATTGGAAATGGCTTTGATAACGCGCTCAACTAAGGCTTCGGGCTTTTGAGTGTTGAAAAATAGGTTTTCTTTGCGATCTGCTGGCTGAAGCATCGAAATTCGCCACACGTCATCAAGGGTGCGTTCGGTAGATTCGATGTAAATTACTTTACCATCAGGCCCCTTTGCATTAACAATTTTACCCTTTTCTTTGTCCCATACGCGCTTAAGCTGCTTTACTGGCGCCTCACGTTCCTCACGTATCTTGTTGAACGTGTAATCATCTCCAGCGCGATACCAGAGTAGAACGTCATGGTTCTTGGCAAAATGGTTCACATTGCCTTGCATCTTATTGTAGTAATACCAAACAATTTCATTGACAAAGTTTGACTTCCCAAAAACCTCATCAAGTACCATGCGGACGTAGTGGCAAACGTGCCAGTCAAGATGCACAACTATGCTACCGTTATGAGCCAGAAGTTCCTTCATGAGATATAGCCTAGGCGTTATCATTCTTAGATAAGACGCTGTGCCTTCGCTCCAGGTATCTGTGTAAGCGAACTGTTCAATAACGTTCGGGAGCTGTTGGATTGATGCTCCTGGCAATTCGATCTTACGGCGATAATCGGCTTTGCTGTCGTAAGGCGGATCAATGTAGATAAGATTGACCTTGTTACGAACTGAACGGTTCTCATCACTTCCTGCCAAAAGTGAGCCGATAGCTAAGAGATTATCACCGTAGATAAGACGGTTTTCGGTCGTGACCAAATTAGACTGATTTTTATCAGTCCCCCTAAAAAAGTCCTGCCAGTTTGTATCGCGTGACGGAATGACCATTTCCCGCGTCTGTAGGCCGAGGCGAAAGTTACTTTCTGCCCGCTCCATTACCCGCTCTGCTTCGCGCTTACCTTCGGCAACGATAGCCGGAAGTTGTTCGAGCAAACTTTTCATGAAATTTCCCCTTGCCGCCCACAGGGTGCGCGGTGATGACCAATTTGAATTTCTATCAGTCCGATCCGCGAGGCGAGTCGATCGGTTGACCTTGGAAGCGAGATACGTTTATCTCCCCTTCCCGCTTACGGGCTTGCGCAATATCGTAGCTGTTCTGCATCTTCATTAGCGTTTCCATAGAGACGCCAAATGCTTTTTCTATGCGTATTGCCATGTCCGGTGATAACTGCGCACGCTCGTTTATCAGAGTGGAAAGTGCGGCTCGCGTTACGCCTAGCGCTTGCGCGGCCCCGGTAACGGTCAATCCATGCGGCTCAATAATCTCGGCACGAATAAAGCGGCCTGGGTGAGCGGCGCAATCTACCCGTTTTTCAGAATGAGCGGTCAATACCACCTCCAAGTGGTGTTTTTTATGATCTGACCGCTAGGCTAATGGCGCGTCTTGTGTCAAGCTACGCTATACGGCATTGTCAACAAAACGAAGGTTTAGTTTACTGACAACCACGGCGGGACAGCGGATCGCATTCCCCTAGTGTTTCAGCGGATTGTGCAGTGCAGCATTTCAGCGCAATTTCCACCTGTCAACTTAATCAGAAAAAACTTTGATTAAGTTGACAGATTGCTCTGCCCTCCTATTGTGAACATATCGGAAACAGGAGCAAGGGATCGAACTGACATGAAGATCGGCTATGCCCGCGTCAGCACTGGCGAGCAGAACCTTGCGTTGCAGATCGACGCGCTCAAAGCCGCAGGAGCCGAGCGCATCTATGAGGATAAGGGCGTTTCCGGTTCAGCCGTTTTCAAGCCCGCCTATCATGATTTGCTGCGCGCTTCGCGCGCTGGTGATGAGATCATAGTGTGGCGGCTTGATCGCCTGTCCCGCAATCTCGTCACGCTCATTACCGAGCTGCAAATGCTTGGGAGCCTTGGCGTGGGGTTTCGGTCGATCACCGAAGAGATCGAGACTGTGACGCCCGCAGGCCGTCTATTCTTTCATATGGTCGGCGCGTTCGCACAATTCGAGCGTGATGTAATCCGCGAGCGCACCAACGCCGGGATTCAAGCCGCGCGGCGCGCGGGCAAGCAATTGGGCAGACCGCCCGCGATCAGCGCAGATCAATGGAGCCAGGCCAAGGCGCTATTGTCTGGCCCTCATAAAATGAGCGTAGCATCGGTTGCGAGCCTGCTGAACGTGACCCGCCAAGCCATCTACAAGCGGCTCAACGCAGAGAAGGATGCCGAACAGGAGGCGGCTTGACCGGGTATCGCCCTCCCCTTCCCTTCCCCGTCGATCGAGAGGGCGGCAGTCTGACACACCTTTCTTGATAGCAGTGCCTTGGCCGTATGTGATGAATGGCAGCGGCTTCATCGGTCCTCTTCGCGCCCCCGTTGCTGATTGACGCACATGGGCGTCTCCCCCTGTCTAATGCGGGTTCGGGCCTTTGGCCCCAAGCAGAAAACCGACGCTGCGCGCCTACGGTTTCCGCAAGCGGACCCTCCGTTTTTCTGCTTGCCCGCGTCAGGGGGGCGCCCCTTCCAAAGTGCGTCAGCAACGACAGCACGAAGGATCAGACCCATGCAGAATATCGCTGAATTTCGCATCATCGGCCGCATCGGCAGCGCTGAAATCAAGGAAAAGGTGGCGTTCCTCGACGTTGCCGCAAACTACGGTCGTAAGGTCGGCAACGAATGGGAGGACGATACCCACTGGAACCGCGTGACCTGTTTCGGCAAGAACGTCGCGCGCGCCGCCAAGATGGGCAAGGGCGACCTAGTTCATATCACTGGCCGCGTCCGCCAGTCCCGCTATGAGCGTGAGGGCCAGACTATCTACGGCGTTGACCTCATCGTTGATCGCATCGCCGTGATCGCGAAGAACGGCAAGCCCGCCGAGCAGGATCGCGACGGCGACGATTAAATCCCGGCATCGGGGCCGCGTCCGCGCGGCCCCATTGGCATGTAAATGCCATGAAATGACTTTGCATGTAAAGCCATGCCAAGCACATACATGCAATGGCATATACAGGCATGTAAAAGCATTTGCATTATTGCCCTTTCAAAGCCTGTCCATATTCGGTAATGCCATAGCAATGCCTTTGCTGCCTTTGGGATGCAAAGGAAGGCTTTTGAATGCAAAGGACGGTATATGGCAGTAATCGCATTGGCATCCCCGAAAGGTGGATGCGGAAAATCCACGACTGCGATCACGCTCGCAGGAGCCTATGCCGAGCAGGGCTATACGGTTCGGATCATTGATGCCGATCCGAGGCAGCGTGTTGCTCGCTGGGCCGAGGTCGGAACTCCCGGCGATAGCATCAGTGTCGTCAGCGCGGACGCGACAACTATTGTCGCCACGATCCGCGCCGCCGAGCTGGACGCGCAGATCGTGATCGTGGACGTGGAGGGGAGCGCCAACATGGTAGTGCCTCTCGCCATCAGCCGCGCGAACTTTGTCATCATCCCGGCGAACCCGTCTGCTGCCGATGTTGAGGACGCCATCGCCACGGTGCAGATCGTCCACGACACCCAAACACGCCAGCATGAAGGGAGTGTGCCGCACGGCGTCCTTTGGACCCGCGTTCCTACATTCCAGTCACGCGAGTTCGTGGCCTTGGCATCACAACTTGCCGAGGCAGGGGTGCCAGTGATCGGGCAGCTTGCCGAGCGAACCGCCTACAAGAGCCTGTTTTCTTACTGCACCACGCTTGACCAACTGCCGCCCGACGAAGTGCCGGGAACGGACAAAGCCCGCGCCGAGGGAATGGTGCTTGCTGATGCCGTTACACAGGCAATTCTCGCTAATCAGGAGAAGGCCGCATGACCGAGGCAACGAAGCCGCAGAGGCGCAATCTGGCCCTTCCGCTTGCTGGGGTTCGCAGCCGCCCCGAAGAGGCCCCTGCAAGTCCTTCCAGCGCCGTAGACACGGCAGAGCGGCATGGCTTTGATCGTGTTCCCGTTGCAGCGTCCGAGATCGAGCGGCTACGTCAGAACCAGACCGCCGAACCGCCACGGCGCAAGCGTGGGGCAGGGCGGTCTATGCCTTTCTCTGTCAAGCTGGCGCCGGGGACGATGGAATATATCTACGAGGTCGCCAACTCGCGGGACATTCCGCTTGCCCAGGTGATCGAGGAACTTGTTGAGGCACATAGGGCCGCTGCACGATGACCGCCGGCACCGTATGTCTCGATAGGGCAGGGGAGGCATCGGCTAACCCTTGAACGGCCGAAGCCGCTGGTTGCACCCAGCGGCCCCGGCCTAACCACAACCGCAACCGGAGATTGCGAATCATGACTGCACCTAATGTAGCCAATGACCGCCGCGTGAGCGATCACGCATGGCTTGTCGCGTTGGCTGACTACCGAGACGCCTGCGCGCTCTTTCAAACGGAGGTTGAGCGGGCGCGGATCGACGGCGACGACATATCACCAGACGTTGCCGCTTCCCATGCTTGGGCGGCGCGCGCGTTGATTGAGCAGCCAGCATCAACCATCGTCCAGATCGGGCAGAAAGTCCGAGCGGCTGACAATCTGGTGAACCTGTCGCAGCTTTATCCGGGGTTGCCCGAAATCCTCTTGCGCGACCTATTCGGCATGTTGGGGATCGAGAGCGGAGATTGCCAACCGCTTCCCCCGTCGCTTCAATGATCGTTCCAGCGACACGCTGACGATCGCAGAGTGATACCAATATGGCGCGATCCTGGCATTCGCTGGGATCGCGCACCGCGTTTCGGGAAGCTATTGCAGGGGAGCGGCAGGCGACACATGATTTGCCCGGTGTGACGATGGACCTTCACTCTCATGGTGCCGCCCGTCACCCATGCGCCCATTCGTGGGTGAGGGCGCAAGATGACAGGAGCAGCACATGAGCATCGCGACGATCATTGCCGAAATTCCAACCGGGGCAATCGTGGTTCTCGGCTTGGCTCTTGCTGCGCTCGCAATTCGCTTCCGAGGTATCGTCGCCTTGGCGATCGGTGCGATTACCCTGCTAGGCACTTGGAACGCTGGCGAGGCGCAACCGGGCTTGGCTATCGCCATGGCCTTCGGTTTCTATGTCGTCCTCTCGGCTGTTGCTGGCTTCTTTGGAAGCCGAACGACGATCAGCGAGGACGATGGCCGCGCCGGTTACAGCTATGCCGATGAGCAGGCGCGCCTTGCCAGCGAATACCATCGTCGTCAGCGGGAAGGGCGGTTTTAGTCGGCCTGCAACTGGCGCAAAGCTGCCGCGACCTTTGCGCCGCCATGCCTTCCGATGGCGTCGGCAATCGTCTTCGCCTCTGACCGCTCCATGCTGGCGATCTTGATCTTTTCGAGCGCGGCGATCAGTGCGGGCCTACCAGCATCGCGCACCGCTGCCTCTGCATCCTTCTCGCGCTGAATGATCGCTGCTAAAGCGGCTTCGGCCTTCACTCGCTCCTGCTTGATTGCATCGAGGTCGGGGGTCTTTGCCATGTCGTTCTACCTTTCTGATGGGATGTTTAGAGCGATGCCGGGGAGGGCGCGATTACCGTCATAGGCCGTGAATGTGACACGGCTAGCGCCAGAGCATCGCGCCAAATGCGATGCCCATGCCGATGATTGAAAGGACAGCCGCTCGCTTGTGCCAACGCGCGTTGTTCTCTCGGCGCGACCTTGCCTCTCCGTGGAGCAAACCGTGCATCGCGGCTTCATCCTTACGCGCGATCCAGAGGCAATAGATCGCGGCGATTGCGAGAATGACGACACAGAATGCCATGGGTCCACCTTCGAGATAAGACAAAGCCGGACTATAGATAGACCGCCCACCGGCAAAGTCCAGAACGACCGAAAGGCGGGGTGTGATTGAAATCAAAAAATCAAACGAGCGCGCGGCGAAGCCGCTCCTTTTGCGCCGCCGATCCGTTGGGCGCGACTGGTGCAGCACCGCGCCCAGGTCGCCGCTCGCATGACATTTCCTTCCCGTCCACGTTGTTCCGCGAAGTGCTTGAGTGAGGGTTGGGGGAGTGGTAGGGGTAAGACGAAGAAGGATAGTACGCAGGATAGCACTACCGACAGCATTGTAACACAATGCACTCGATAGTGACCGCTGCACGGGGCTTGGAAGATGGCGCATCTGACGTTGCGAATTGAAGATGACATTGCCGAAGCAATCGACATGCTGGCGAAGGCCGCTGGCATGACGCGCAGCAAGTGGATCAGCCGTGCGATCCGCGATGCCCTGACTACGCGGCCCGAAGAGGTCCGCGACGTTCCTCCGATGGAGGGTGTTTCAAAGATGCTTTCGCTTCGCTTCCCCGTCGAGGAATTGGCGGCGATGGAGCTGGTGGCACACACCGCAGGAATGACCCGCGCCCAATGGATCAAGCGAACCCTACGCTGGCAGCTTTGGGACAGGGCAGGGGAGTTGCGACTGATCCCCAGCAGCCACCGTTCGATCATCAAACTTGTGAGCCAGGTCCGCGCGATCGGGCGTTCGCTCAATCAGGCAGTCAAGGCGATGAACGCCGCCAATCGCCCCGATAGTCCGCTTGAGGTCCACCGGGTTGCTGGTGAAGTCATCGCCATGGAGGGACGCCTATCGTCCACCATCAATCAGGCCGCATCTGGCCTTACGGCTATCGCATCCGGCGAGGTCTATTACTGGACCGGACGCCAGCGCAGGCTTCCCGATTTGATCGGCTCCGATCCCGTTTCCCATGAGATCGAGCCATGAACCCGTTTGAATTTTCCGAGCGGACCCTTGAGGATTTGGAGCGGGTGCAAGGCCCGCGCGGGACAGGTCGCGGCAAGATAGACCGTCGCGGCAATCGTCGCCTTGAACGCGCGTTGGGAAGCATGTTGCGCACTCCCGCTGAATTGACCTTCTCCGGCGTGGGCCGTGTTTCGGACGCGCTTCGCCACCGGATCGCGGACAGCCATAGCGCCCGAAGCGCACAGGCATTGAAGCGTCTCGACAGGACAGCCAAGCGCGCGCCACAGGTGGTTGTGAAGATCACTAGCCGGATTCATGGCGCGGCCAGCACCCTTGGTGCGTTCACCTATGTTGGTCGCATCGGCATGTCCGATAAGGAGCCTCTTGGCGTCGAAACCAGCGAGGGCAAGCAGCTTATGAGCGCGCAGGAAATGATGGTCCTTGCGCGTGAGTGGCAGCAGTGGGAACAGTCCGATGAGGCGCGCCGGAAAGGGGCGACCGCTATCGCCATGGTCTTTTCCATGCCCCCCGGCACCGACCCTGATGCTGTGCGCGATGCCGTTCGCGATTTTGCCGAAAACGATATGGCAAATCGTCGCTGGGTCATGGCGCTGCACACGGATGAGGCCCATCCTCATGTCCACCTTGTCATTGCCGGTCGCGACAATGACGGACGCCGCTTCAACCCCAACCGAGAGTTTCTTCAGCATTGCCGTGAGCGGTTCGCGGAGAACCTTCGCGAGCGTGGGATTGAGGCCGATGCTACCATAAGGATGACGCGCGGCTATCCAGCAAAGCAAGACCCGACGCCGGTTCTCAAGATGCGCGAGCGCGGGGCAGAACCGGAGGCGGACAAGGGGCGGGCCGACATGCTTTCGTCCACGTCTAATGCTGCCGAGAAGCGCCTTGCGGATCGGGAGCGGGAACGCTCCGCGACCGTCGAAAACCATGCTGCCGTTCGCGAGGTCTATGCGCGCGCCATTGCCGAGCTGGAGGCTCATGGCGGCGTTGATGAGGTCGAGAGAGCGAAGGCGCTGCGCTCATTCGTGGACGGGATGGAGACACCCAAGAATGCCCGCGCGGAAATCATCGAGCGGCTTAAATCGGGCGATGCGTTGCCCAAGGAATTTGAGAAGGACGCCGATCTTGAACGTCTGAAATCCCGCGTTCAAAATCGTGAGGCTGACCAACGGGCTGATGCCTTGGGTCGTATCAAGCGCGCTACCGGCAAGGTCAAAGACGTGTCGGCCGAGTTGAAGGGCAAGGACGCAAAGGCCGGGGCAGGGGACAGCGAACCTTCCGTCTTTGACCGCATCCGAGCCAAGACAGCCGAGTTGCGGGACGGGCCATCCTCTCCCGACGCTGGCGCCGATCGTTCGCTGGCAAGCGCCCGCGATCGACTTCAAGCTTTGCAGCGCGATCTTGATAAGGCGATCAAGGTTCGCGCCCAGAACCGGGATCGTGATCGCTCCCAGGACCGCAACCGTGATCGCGACAAGGAAGGACCGGGCCGATGATCGAGGACGACTTGTTGACCGCCTTGCTCGACCAGATCGGCACCCTTGCCGAAGGCGTCCAGGCCGTCATGGAAAACCAGCAGTCGCTGTCCACCAAGCTGGATGAGCAGGCCGCCAGCTTGGCGGCGATCGGCGTTGCAGTCGGGATGACCTATCTTGCATCCGGGGCCGAGGCACCTTTGCCGGTGGACGTGCTTGAGGACAAAGCGTTCGCTCGTTTCCTCGCCAACTATCCGATCGACGGGCCTCCGATCACTGGCAAGGCGGTCATGGAAGAGCATATCGCCCGACTCGACCACGTTGATCCTACGAGGCTCGCAGCAGGGTTTCGCGACCTTGAGCGCCAAGCCAACCTTTCCATGATCGAGCGCATCCGCAACAAGCAGATCGAGCGCATTGCGCGCGAGCGGCTTGGCGATCTTGAAGCCTTAGAAAAAGGGCGCACCGTCGCCGGCACGCCCTCACGCGAGACTGATCGTTAGCGGCCTCTCATCCCCGATAGTTCCGGCGGCACTCCCCCAAAAAGAGCCAGGATTAGGAACACGACGGCGATCATAACTACCCCGATCAGAAGTTCCTTGCTGCTCTGACGCATTGTTGCCTCCTATGCCGCTGCGACATAGGAAACGGCGCGTCGAACGATCCAGACCAGCCCTGAAAGCAGCAAAAACAGCACAACGAATATCGGCGTCCCAATGATGTAGTTTTCGATCATCACGCGCCGGATAGAGGCTGTTTCACCGTCAACGGCGTCCTTGAGGGCTGCCAAGTCATCCTGCCCTTTCGGTCCCACGCGAAACTCCACGCGGGCAACTCCATTCGGGATACCGCACAATCCCGCAATGTATATTCCCTGAGACGCTTTCTCATAATCCAGTTCGTTGCAACCCAGCGGATTGAACGGCCTTGGACCTTCGTTTGGGGTTCCAAAAATGATGCTGATTTTCTGGCCTGTCAGTGATCGCAAATCGCTGAGGGGAGATCCAGGGCCATCAATCGTGCCGTAGTATGGCGACACATCAAGGATTTCGACCTCGTCAACTTGGCGCTGCGATGCCGAAACAAAGACCTTTGGAAACGAATTTTCCTCGTAAGGACGTGCTTTCACATCAAACCAAGCTGGTGATTCCTTTGCGATACGATCGTCAAAGTCGTCCCACCCGGTAGATCGGCAATTTTCTGCCCCAGTGAAGCTAAACTGGCACCTTACATTTGATGTGGATAGGCCTCTATTTTCAGAAAAGGCGAACGCCGCGCCCGCAATCAAAAGCGGAACCAGCAATACAATAAATAGCCTTTTGAATTTTGCTCGCGTCATAGCCCGACTTGCCCCCTTAGCACCTGGCCGAATTTAGGCGGGGGATTAGCCTGAAAATCTTGAAAAAATCTAGCGGTTGCCAAGATGAAGGTGGCACACTCTCATTTTGAAGAGCATCGGCGCTTCTATTCACCAGATTGGGGCGGAGCCGTGTTGCCGATTGGCTCTAGTCCAGCGCGCCGACGCTGCTCATTGAGTGCAGCAGTAAATTTAGCACCGCTCTCTGACCAGGCTTTGGAACCAACTGGCGAATTGTCCATGATCTGCTGTGACAGTCGGACGGTTCGTTCCAGCATGGCGTCTGACATGGTGTGGGGTTTTGTGAAAACCGTGTTTTTTCCAGCCCCCATGAGGACAGCTAAGACAAACACAACAATGACCGCCAGGATTACATACATCATTCGCTTGTGATAGCGGTCAACTGGTTAAGCGTCGATTACATCGAGGGGGTCATGGGCTTTCTAATTGGACTTGCCGGAATCGGCATCCTCATCTGGGGTTTCACCGCAGGAATTGGAACACGAGAAAGTAATAAAGCGCCCATCTTTGCAGGTCCGGTAGGGTGTATCGTCAATGGTGCTGTGTTAATTATCGCAGCACTCCTGATTTGGTGGGGCTTTTTTTAAAAACATATCAAATGGAATTAGCGCCATAATGCTCGCAATCGCGAGGAATTTTGTTTTCTGTATCGGGGGCATTTAGTGAAGAAATCTGCTTTTTTGACGCTTGGCATCTTGCTAGCAAGCAATACCTCTGTGGGTGCGCAACCTGCGCGTAGCCCTGGCCTAGCAATGGATCGAGTTTACCAAGGCCGCATTCAACTTCCTGATTTTGCCGGTCGCGATCGGCAATTCGCGACCTTCAGAACGCGGATCGCCAATGAAATGAGCACTGGTCCAAATTTTGCTGGTCATTATGCGCTGGTCGAAATGGGCTGTGGAACGGGTTGCCGATTTGTCGTGATTGGCGATGTGGCCACGGGGCGCGTCGGAAGATTTCCCTACGGTGGCGAAGAATACAACATGCTTGACCTGCGCTATGGGGTCAAAAGCAACTATGTGACCGCTCAATGGGTGTCTAACGGCAGATGCTATTCCGATTTCCTTGAATGGACAGGGGCAACCTTTAAGTCCAGTGGCAAGAGTGTCCTTGGTAATGCCGAGGCGTGCGGGTAGAAGAGCAGCGTGTTAAAATGGCAGGACAGCACATTGTCCTGCCATTTCCGATTATCGTTCTAAATCTTTTGCAGTTTTCTCGGCTGCATTACGATGTTGTTCGCGGGTTTCATCCCGGCGCTGCTCGACCTCGCGGACGCGGGGCGCGCGGACCTCGCCACCACGTTCCAGCGTTTGCGCCACCGCCTCGCGCGCTGCTGCCTTCATGCGGGCGGCTTCCGGCGTGGCGCGACCATATTTCTGATCTATAGTCGCGTCGATCGCCGCGATCTGTTTTGCAGCCGGATTGGTTTTCCTGTCCTGCAATCTTTCGGCTTGCGTCATCTGCCGGAAATCCTGCGTCACTTGCCGATCGCGTTCCTGACGGACTGGATCGCGCCCGCCTGTTGACCGATCGCTTGGACGCCCGCCCTCTGCGCGCTCTGTCCTTTCGTCTGCCATTATCCCTTAGCTCCTTTCAAAAAGGCCAGTGCGTCGGGATCGCCGTCGCCTTCGGCCACGCTGCCGCCATCCATGCCCGTTTGGGCCGCAGACATATCATCGGGGCTATCAGCGGCTTCCTGCCCGTCCACGTCCTCCGCAGCTTCCCGTTCGCTCTCTTCCTCGCGATGTTCGGCAGCGTTGAAATCCATGCCTGTGAAATCCGGCGTCAGGCCCAGCGCCGCGAAAAACTTAGCCGCCTTATGTGGATCGCCATCGTCGGGAAGGTCATCAATCGGGAAACCAACCAAGCGCGCGAAATCGACACCGGCCATTGCTTCGGTATCGGTCATTTCGGGAGCCTCAATCCCTTCGATGATCGCCAGTGAGCGCCGCGCAATGGAGGGATCGAGAGGCCGCGGCCTTACTGGCGGCGGCGCTACGCTCGATGCTTTCGCCATCCACTTGTCCTTGTAGTAGCGGATTTTCCCGCCCTTGAGCGGGGGAATACCGGCGCGCAGCACAATCACTTCCTCCTGCGAGAGCAGGAGCAGTTCTTGCGGCAGCATCAGCGGCCTACGCTGATCGGACGTTGACACCGACCCTTCAAAGGCATCCCAAATCCGCTTGGATCGCGATTTGGCCTCATATGTGTAGTTGCCGAGGCGCTCGGAAACCTCTTTCGCCACATCGACATGCTTAGGGGTAAAGACCAGTTCGACGCCGCAGTTCTGGACAATCTCGCTTGTTACGTCCGGTCCATACACATCGCGCAATTGGGCGCGGGCCTGAATGACCGGCAAAAGCCGGATACCGTAGCCAGCGACATAGCTGAAACCAGATGCGATCACGCTCGCGCGCCCGAGGCGAGCAAACTCGTCCAGCAGGAGCAGCAGCTTGAGGGGATGCTTGCCTGCCTTTGGATCGGGCAACTCGCGCACATTCAGGTCGATGAGCTGTTGAAACAGCAGATTGTAAATGTCGGAAACGCGCTCGATGTTGTCAGGCGAAACGCCGAGATAGAGCGAGATCGGCCTTGACCGAAATTCGCGCAGGTCGAAATCGGATTCAGATGTTGCCGCATCAACATAGGGATTGATCCATAGGTTGATCTTTGCCGACACCGATTGCCGAATGCCGGTGAAGGTATTGGCCGAACTCGAAATCCAGTCATTGAGCGCCGAGATACAAGCTTCGGAAAGCGGATCGTTCGCGGCCCGTCGATCTTTGATGATCTTGGGAAACCGCTCTTTGGCGTCCCCGGCGCTGAAATTGCGATAGACCTCGCCCATCGTGAACGGCAATTCCGGCGTTGCGGCGATATACGCCGCCACACCGATAAACGCCGTGCGGGCGCTATCCATCCAGAAACTTTCCCCGTTCGATGGCGGGGGCCACAGCATCGCCGCGATCTTCTGCAATTCGTCAATGACTTCGACAGGATCATCCCGGTTGATATGGGAAAACGGGTTATAGCGCGCCGTGCGGCCTTGGGGGTCGAGCGGATCGAACAGCAGCACTTGATGGCCCAGGCTCTTTCGCCAACCCGCCGACTTCTCCCAATTCTCTTGCTTCACGTCGAGAACAACGACTGAATCCGCCCATGTCAGCAGATTGGGAATGACGACGCCGACGCCCTTGCCTGCGCGTGTCGGGGCTTCCAGCAGGACATGCTCTGTTCCATCGAACTGGATGAACTCTTTGCCATCCCTCAAAAGCAATATGTCGATCAGTGTGCGCGGGCCTCGCCCAAGCAGCAGCCCTTCACTGCCAAGAAGGCCCGCCGTCCGCGCCTCACCGCGCTTGGCCCATCGAGCAGCGCCGTGCAGCGATTGTTTCCTGTTGAGATAGACCATCACCGCGATCAGGGCAGCGGTGCCGGCCACGCCCGCGATGCCTTTCGCGAGCCAGCCCATGACAAAGGCATTGTGGCGGTAGAACCAGAAATATTCGGGCAGGCGGATCAGGTTCAGATCGGGCCGGAACTGGCCCATACCGATGATCGCGACGAGACTGCCCAGGACGAAGATGACAATGACCGCCAGCACGGCGTAAACGGCTATCAAGCGCCGGTCCATGAGCGTTCTCCCTCACATGCCGGTTGTGTCCGGCTCGAAATAGATTTCCGTCACCCGGAAGCGACCTTCGATTTTCTTGCACTGCACGACCACATCAACGAGCATTCGCAGCAGCGCCAAAATGTCGTCGCGCGCGAGATCGCGCCCGCCCTCTGATTCTTTCACCAGCAGCGTGAGTTGCTGGAATGCCAGCGCGGCAGAGTCAGCATGAACCGTTGTGATGGAACCGGGATGGCCGCTGTTGACGTTGCGCAGATAGAAGAATGCCGTGCCGTCGCGCAGCTCTTGCAGCAGAATGCGATCGGGCCGCATACGAAGGGCGGCTTCAAGCAGATGCTTCGCGCCAACTTGCGCCTGGCCCTGCCCATCCTTGGAGTAGAGCAGATGGACGGCATTGCGATGCGGGACGATCAATTCGCGCGTGTCCTCGATCGTCAGCAAGCGTTCCTCTTCGGGGATCAGCTTTATCAGCGCCTTGGAAAGCGTGGTCTTACCCGACCCCGTTGCGCCCGAAATCAGAATATTCTTGCGCGATTTGACGGCGAGTTCCAGAAATCCCGGCCAATCGCCCTTTTGCTTGAGCGCGATCAATTCCGCATCGGCGGCGACCGTGCGGCCCCGCGCGATCTTGGTTTCCGAGAACAGCCCGCCCGCGTCCAGTTCATCGAGGCCGAACGTCTTGATCGACGGTTTGCGGATGGTGATGGAGTAATTGCCAAGGTCGCAGGCTGGCGGCGCGACAATCTGGACGCGCTCGCCCGTAGGCAGGCTTGTCGAGCAGATGGGCGTTTGCGGCCCCACCTTCTGTTTTGTGAAGTTCGCCATGGCGGTCGAGAGGGTTTCAAGCCACTCGACCGACAGCTTATCATTGTTCACCCAATCCCAACCGCCCCGGCCCTCAATCCCGACCTCAAAGGGCTTGTTGATGACCAGTTCGGTGACGGCATCGGCATCCAGCAGGCCGCGCAGCGGTTCCAGATGATGAACGAGGATGGATTGATCGAACATCAGCGGCGCAGCCTCAAGGAATAGACGCTGCTAAAGTCCACGTCGCGCGCGACCATGATCGTCATTTCTTTGCCTTGAGCCGCGCGAAGGCGGGGCCTGATACGCTGGGCATCCTGTGCGGCTATCGCCGCCGCCGTGTTCGGCGTGTCCACCGTCATATCGACCCCTGACACGCTGTTGCTCAAAGCACTGCCGGCGTCACCGACAACCGACAGCAGGAGCGCCGCGCCGAACCGCTGCCAGAAGAAGGTATCGACCTTGCCGCCCATCCCGGCGCGGCCGAGCTGGTCAGCCGCAGGCGAGCCAAGACTGACCGAAATGCCCGCAGGAGTGATTGCACGGTTCCAGAGGACGAAAATCCGATGCTGGCCCGTCGAGAAGCCGCCCGAATATTCGCCCAGCACCCGCGTTCCCTTTTCCATGAGGATCACGTTGCCGTTGGTCGACCAAATATCTTGCGGGACGACGCAGCTAGTCAGGCCCGGTTGTGTCGAATCCATCGCGGTTTGCAGCACGCAGGGGATTTGCATCCCCGCCGTGATGAGGAAATTCCTGTTCGGAAGGCGACCGGCTGACACCTGTTTAATGTCCATGCCGTTCAACTGGCGTTGCAGCGCGTTCGGCTCGCTCACACCCTCGCCACTCTCGCCGCCGTTCTCGCCCATACTGCCAACGCGCAAATTGCTGAACGGGCCACCATTACCGGGGGCTGGCCCCGATGCTTGACCGCCAGCAGCGGGCGAGATTGCCATGATCGGCGCGCGGCGCATGGCGTCCTGTCTGGCGCGTTCGCGCTGCAATGCCGCCATGCGTTCCTGCCGCTCGCGATCGACCCGGTTGGAGGCATTACCCTCGCCATCGGCCTGCGCCCCATCAGGGCCAGGCACCTTGATCGGCCCCGACATATCCTGTCCATCGGCCATGATCGGATTGCCAAAGGGATCAGTGCCGACTTGCTCCATGCCCTGCCCAGGCCGCTCCTGACGGACAACGACTTTGGCAGCTTCCCGCGCCGACCTTTCGGCATCAGCATCATTTGACTGAAACGTGCTGTCATCGGGCTTTGCGGGCTTTTGAGACTGCGAAGCCATGGAATAGACCATGAAGCCGACGAAGGCCGCGCCGATCGCAACGGCGCTCACCATGCCCTTGCCCATCGACTGCAACCGACCACGCGGATTGAATGCCTTGCGATCGAAATCGGGGCTGGTGCTGTTCGCGTCCTTGAGAACGTCATCCTGCACCTCGGAATCGTCATAGGTCAGGCGGTTTTTGCGCTCATCCAGATTGCGGGCATCGGGTTCGTCGCCGCGACCGGCGTTGTTTTCATTCTCACTCATTGCGGGCTGCTCCCATCAATGTTGCGTTGAACATCGGGCGAGGCGGTGCCTGACGAATTATCAGGGCCATACCGCTCGAAAGCGTTGTTCCAGATGCACGTCAGCGCCTGCCCCCGGCGCAGCCGCAATTCACGGCTCACCTGATGGATCACGACAAATTCGCCGCGAACATCATAAGGAACGATAGCCTCCGACCCATCGGGCAGGACGGTGAAGATCGCCGGGAGTTGCTGGTTCCGAGGGAACCGCAGGATCGTGAACTGCCCGTTGTCGGTGACTTCGGACGGGGCGAGATCCGATGACCCGGCAATCTCATAATCGAGGTTGCGACGGCCCTGCACGGCAGCGGCTTCCAGCGCCACTTTGACGCCGCCAGCTTCCACCATCAGCATTTGCGTCTGGATTTGTTGCAGCTTCGCCATGCGGGCGGCTTCGGCCTCCTGCTGGGGGTAGCGGAAGCGCACGACGAATTGCGCATCGGTTCCCGGTGTGATGGCTCCGCTACGGGCCGACAGTGCGAAGGTATAGGTCCGCACGACGCCGCCGCGTTTCGTCACGACGATCAGATTGGTGGCCGGTGCCTTTTCGCGCGGCTTAATGAACAATATGTTGTCCGCAGGGGCCACTTCCCAACTGACGGTATCGCCCAGGGCGACACTGGAAATCGCTTCCCCCTCCCCGAAAACGATTTGCGAGGCTGCACGGAACACGCCGTTGATGCGGACAACCTCGTCGGTATCGTAATTGATATACCTGATGCGGGAATCCTGACGGCCTGCGTTCGGAATTTCCTCCGCGAGTGCCGGGGCCGCGATCATGGCCGAGGCCATGAACCCGCCCAGCAGGATATGACGAAGGGCGCTCATGAGCCAATCTCCGGGTCAGCGCGATAGCTGACCACTTGGAAACCGAGCGGATTATCGAGCCGCCCCCGTTCCGTGGTCGGGCGATCGACATATTTGAAATTGATGGTGGCGATCCAATTGCTTGTCTCGTCGCCCGCGTTACCCGGCTTCACGACCGAGCGCGTGAACCGCACCTGCGCGACCCGGTTATTGATGAAGGTGATGTTGCGCACCGACGCGGCCACAATCTCACCCGACTGATACTGATTGACAGGGCTATTGGGATTTTGCGCACGGCGCGTCCCGGCGAATTTCTCCTGCTCTTGCGGCACCGACAGCGCATAGACGCGATGCTGCATTTCGCGCGCAGCCGCCGCGTTCCATGCCTCGCGGTTGCGCACATATTCCGACAGGAAGAACTTGTTGACCGTTTCATCAACCGTCACGTCGCGCGTATTGGAAAGCCGCGTGACCACATCGACGCCGCCAGTCTGGCGATCAACGCGGATTACATACGGCTCTACCGAGCGCAGCGGCATGGCGACATGCCATCCCAGCATCATAAGGCCGAAGGCGACACCGCTTGCGCCGACGATATAGGCGATACGCTTCTGCTTGGTCGCCTCGCGAACGCGATCAAAATCCCAATCTTTCGCGTCTGCGAAATACTTATCGAGATCGCTCTTTTTCTTAACACCGAGGGCCATGGTCAGCAGCTCCCATATTGAGTTTGCAGAGGGACCATGCCGCCCCGCATTGAAAGCGGCCTACCCGCAGGCGCAGCCGGTGGATTGACGGCCCCGCTAGGCGGGGCAGGCACAACCGTTTCAGCAGGATCGGCGGGCTTGGCCTCGCCATCCTTGCCGAAAACCATGACTTCAACCTCACGCTGGCCCGCAGCATCCGACGCTGCATTTGCCGTCGCCTGTAGGAAGATCGAGCCGTTGGGGTTGGCATTGCGGGCGCTTCCACGGCTGCAATGCTTGGGAGGATCGCGGCCCTCTGATGTTGTTGCACAAGCCGACAGAGCGCAGCTTGCAACCCCAACGCAGAGAATCCGAACCCATCGGCGCGCGCTAGGCGCACCGTGCTTCACCTTCGCCATGAGATACCTCCTACCTGTTGCCGGGGCGGGACGACGCACCGGGCATCGTCGTTCGACCGGAAGATTGTTGAGCCTGTGCTATGAAGCTGGCCCGCGCCGCAGACTGGCGGTTGAGGGACCAGCGGGCCGTATTGCCAACGGCCCTTGTCGCGCTTCTTGGCGCACCAAGAGCCGAGTTCATGATCCTGCGCTGCATGGTCGCGGGATAGATCGCGGACAGGAAGCCCGCGCCCGATGATCCACCGCCGCCAGCGAATGAGCCGATCGACTGCGCTTGCAGAATGATGAAGCCGCCGACGAGGACCGCCACCAGTTGCAGGCACATCGCGGCAAGCGCGGTCCATGTGTCGCCGCCAGACCCAACCCCGACCGAACCGGGGATCGAGTTGACGAGGGCGACCACGAACATAAGGGCGATCGCAACAGCCGCCGTCTGGATCGTGTAGTTCAACACCGCGCCCAGCCAGCTAAAGAACAAGCCTGACGAGGACGGGAAGATGAGAGCGCCGACGAAAATCGGCATCGTGGCGATCGTCACGAACAGGCCAAACTTGATGAACAGCACGACCGTCATCGCGATAGCAGCGATGATGTAGGACAGCAGCAGAATGAGGATTACCATCAGGCCGGTCGCCAGATTGGGGACCGTGACGGGAATCCATGTCGTCGCCTCAAACCATGGCTCCATCTGATTATGGATGCTCAAGGCCGGTTCGACTGCATTCTGCACAAACGCATCGAATGATGCTGAAATCGCGCCGCCACCGAGGGCGCTGGCAAGCTGATCGGGCGCGTTCTGGGCGGTTGCCGCAACTTGCGGCGCGAGACTGGACGTTGCCGCCAGTATCACCAGATAGCATTTGAGCCAGGTGCCGAGATAGTTGCCGAAAGGCTCGTTTGAGATACCCCGCATCACGGCGAAGCCGACGATCACCAAGTTGATCGCCATCGCCGTTTGCAGCGGCCCCGACACCAGACCCATGACAGCGGCGTATTTGCCCGCCAACGTGCCAGTAATCTGGCCTTCGAGCATGTTATAGATCGCGTCGAGCGCCATAAATCACCTACTTCCCGTTCCAGGTCGGAAAGATCGAGCCGTCCTTGATGTTCTTTTCAGTGCGGGCGCGTTCACGCTCGAACTTCTCCTGCGCAGCCCGCTTCATCGCGACCGCCGCATTGCCGCAGTTGACACCCGCATCGCCGTTGCTCTGGCAACGACCGACCTTTTCGCGGGCCTCGTCCAAGTGCAGCTTGTAATATTCGACGGACTTTTCTTTCTCGCCGCAGGCGGCCAGCGGAAGCGCCGCACACACCAGAATTATGAAACACTTCCGCATAGCCATACCTTCCTTGTCAGTTGCCTTCCCAAGTCGGCCACAGATTGCCGTTCTCGATGTTCTCTTGGGTTTTGCGCTGCGAGGCTGCGAACTCGGCCTGCGACTTGAGAGCCGACTGACCCCGCGCGGCTTCCGCCGCCGCCGCCAGTTGCAGAAGGCGGTTGTTAACCGCCGCATTCTCGATTGCAGCGCGGGCGCCAATGTCCTGCGACTGGCGCATTGTCGTGGACGAGGACAGGCCAGTGTTGAGCTGGTTCAGGCCCTCCGTTGTCGCGGTGGTCGATTCCAGCATATATTCGCCATAGGCTTGATCGCGGGCGCTCGCCGTTGCCGCCTTGTTGAGAATGCCGGCAGCGTCACCGAACTGACCATTGAGGCCCGACAGGGAAAAGTCGGAATTTCCCATGATCGACTCTGCCCGATTGCCGATCGCGCCCAGGTCGCGCAGATCGGACGAAATCAGGCTGATGGATTCCTGCATTCCATCGGGCAGGGCATCACGCAAAATGCGCTGTTGCAGCATGTTGCTGACATTGGTGATGTTGGAAATGCTGTTCAGCGAGGAATATAGCTGTTCAGCCTGGCGCAGCGTGTTGAGCGTGTTTCTGGCCGTCTGCAAGGCCTGTGCGATCGACTTCACATCGACCACAGCAACCTGCGCTTGCGCGCTTCCCGCCATCCCGAATGTCGCGGCAGCAAGGAGCGCCGCCCTGATAATCTGCTTCCTCATATCAGATACTCCATTACCTACGCCCGACAGAGCGCCATTGACGCTTAAATTCGGGCAGCCATTTTTCGGGATCATCCCCGAACTCTGCGCGCAGCTTGTCGAGCAGCGCGACCGTTCCTTGTCGGCCCGACAGGACCGCCAATTCGTCGTCCATGCCGTTAAGGTCCAATTCGACCACCACGGAATCATGGCCTTGCTTGATGAGGAAACGGCGGCTTTCAGGCGACAGATCGACCTTGATAAGCCTGAACTCCGCTTCCGTCAGATTGAGGCCGTCGATGTAGTCGCGGGCCTGCGCATTGGGGTTGGGAAGCAAGATTTTCGTTGGGCATTGCTCAATGATCGTTTCGGCAATGTCCGAGCGAAGCGCGTCCGCTGGTGACTGTGTGCCGAACATCATCAGAGCGTTGCGCTTACGATAGGTTTTCAAGCCATCACGCGCGAACTGGCGGAATGCCGGATCACCGAGCGCCTTCCAGAACTCGTCAATGTCGATGATGACGGGGTTCCCGTCCACGATGTCATCGAGCCGATGGAACAGGTAACTCATGAGCGGCGGACGGATCGCATCGTTTTCGAGGAAATCCGTCATGTCGAAGCCCATCAGTCGGGCATCGAGCCGCAGCGTGTCCGCTTCATTGTCGAACACCCAGCCAAATTCGCCGCTCTTGGTCCACCGCTCTAGACGCGCGCCGATCCCGTCGATGCTGGTTTGATCGAGTTGCGAGCGTAATGCGGAGATCGAGCGGACCTCTTGCGGCAGGCGCGCGACGGCATCGAGCGCCTGATTGAGCTGGTATAGCTCTTGCGGGTTCAATTCCGCGTTCTCCGGCGTAACAAGCTGCCGCAGCCAGGACGACAGAAACTCTCGGTTGCGGGCGCTGCCATCCAGTGCCTTGAGCGGGGCAAACCCTGATGGCTGGCCATTCTTGAGGGCCAGATAGGTGCCTCCCGACGCCCGCACGAAGATTTCCGCGCCGCGATCCTTGTCGATAAACGCCATGCGCGCACCGCTCTTTTCAGCCTGCGCGAGCATGAAATTCTGGATCACGGTCTTACCACCGCCCGAAGGGCCGAGGATCAGGGTGTGACCCACATCGCCAAAGTGGAAGTTGAAATAGTAGGGCGAATTTGCCGTGGTCTTGAGCAGGGCGACGGCCTTACCCCAATGGTTCCCATCGGGACGGCCCATAGGATAGGTATGGATCGGGGCCAGCGCGCCGAAGTTGCGCGAGGTCAGCGCCGCAGGGCGGGTTCGCCATGCAAAATTACCCGGCAGCATCGACCAATATGCCGCCTCCAAAGCCAAATCCTCGCGCGCTGCGACGATGCCGCTTTCTGACAGTGCGGCCCGCGCAATGCTCAGGTTTTCAGCGAGGATTTTGGGCGTCTCGCCAAAGACCGAGAGTGCCAGATGATGTTCGCCCAGCACGAAGCGATTGGATTGCAGATCGTCCATCGCTTCATCCAGTTGGGCTTGCTGGCTGAATGCTACGTCATCCGTGGCGCTCAACTGCGCCCGCTTCCGGCGCGCAGTCTCCATGCCCATCTGCTTGCCGAGAAAGGCAAAGCCTTGGCCCAGCACATACTCGAATTTAGCTTCCAGTAGGGCGTTGAGCTGGCCCGGAAAGGTGCGGGCGGCATGTTCGCGAACCGCCAGCACCCCGCCATAGCGGGAGCCTCCGGGTTCACGGACCTCAAACAATTCCTGCCCGAAGATGACGCGATCCGAATAGACAGCGCGGCCTAGATGGCCCCGCACCAGCGGAACGCGCCGGTTGTCGGCGGTCATGATCCTCTGGATCAGTTCCATCGGCTCGCTGAATTGCAGCCCGTTGAACTCATAGCAGCCCAGCAGGCGCGGATTGACGCGGCCCAGCAGCTTTTGCACGTCCCGCAGCACATCGCTGAACGTCTCAATGATTTCCTCTTCCGCCTCGTCAGCCGTGGCCTTGGAGAAGATCGAGAATACCGATGAGGCGGCTTTGTCCGCCGCGCCAACCGCAGGCCGATACAGCACCGACAGATAATGCTCATTGACGAACATGCGTTTGCCGAGGACGCGCCGCTTGTATGTCGCATTCAGATCGCGGGCGAAATCCGACTGGAAATCGCCATCGGGATAGTTGCGCTCGATGCGGCGGATCGTATGGACCATCACTGCCACCCGCTCATGGGCGATCGTGCGCCATGCGGTGTTCAGCTTTTCATGCCAATCGTTGATGGTCGATACATCGGCAGTCTCGAATGCGATCCCGTCGAGCGCGAAAACGGCCATATATTCGCCGTTGTCGAGCGCGACGACATGCTCATTTACATGGCGCGCATACGGCAGATATTGCGACGGATCGCGTTCCAGCTTGATCGGTGGCTTGCGCTTAAACACGGCAAAATCCCTTCCGCTTCACGCCTGCAACCGGCAGCGGCGAATAGCTGGAACCGCCCCACAACATCTTGTTGGGAGCGGGGGCCTTCGTCCGACCGAACAGGAAAATGATCTTGAACATATTGTAGTCCGTGCGGACTATCAGCCGCGCGGCACCCAGGAGCGCGCCGCCAATGGCGAGCGCCCAAATCGGATTGCCAACGACCATCAGGACGAAAACCGAGGCCATGCCGATCAGCAACGTGGCTTCGACGGGGACGCCGAACCAGAGCGTCGGGCGCGTGAGCGCGAGGAACAACGGATCTTCGGTTAGATATTCTGGCTCTGACACCCCATACCTCTCTTTGCCGCTTCGCAGCCTGTTACGTCAGCATGTCCACGAAGAACGGGGCGCAGAGGATGACGGCCAAGCCCGCCAACCACAGCGCCATCGTCTGCCTGTCTCCATGGCCGACCATGTAGAAATACCCGGCGATCACCAGAACGAGCGTCCCGATGGCGGCACCCGCCGCCATCATCTTGCTCGCCATGGCGGATGCCTGCGAAGATGCGGAGGCGACTTGCGCCGCCCCCGGCATCGACCACGCCGCCCCGATCAGGGCCGCGAGAAGGGAGGGGACGCGGCGCATTACGTCCCGGAAACGGTATCGACGATCCAGCCAGCGCCGAACACGATGAAGCAGCCGATGATGATCGAACCCAGCAGCCCCTTGTTGCCCGCGCCGAAGAAGAACATGATGCCCGCGATCACCAGCGCGATAGCCGCCAGACCCTTTGCGATCGGGCCAGTCAGCAGCGCCAGAACCAGGTCCACCATGGTTTCGACGTCATTCGTGTTCACGGCCTGCGCCCATGCCGGGGCAGGAGCCAGCGCGAGCGTGGCACCGGCAAGGGCGCAGCTATGCGTCCAGCGATCCTTGATGTAGCGAACCATTTTCATCAGAAAAAACCTCCACTTGTGACAATGACAATGCCGACGCAGAAGGTCAGAAACGTGATAAGCGTCCCCCTGCCCGTCATTATTAGGACACCCAGCCAAATGACGCCGAGTAGTATTGCTGGAGCCACTAGCGCCTTGAGTTCATCGAGAACCACAGTTGCTATGCCTCCCACGTCCGCGTGAGCAGGCGTGACTATCAAGCCGAGTAAAAGCACGGCTGATAATTTCAGAATGACATGATACGACAGCTTCACAGACCGCCCTCCATTGAAGGCGAGCCTTGCCGCTGCTTCCAAGATGCTTGCGCGAACACGTCCCACGCTGGCGGGGCTGGGTCGGCTGTAGGGGGAGCCTCACCAGCCCCGCCAACCGGCACATAGGAGGCGGCGACCCGAAAGGCTCCTTCCTGTGCATCGGATTGAACGGGGGCGCTGTTCTGCACCGCAACCGACCATGGCGCAGCAGGCGCGACGATTGCCGGGGCAATTCCTGCCCCTGCGAACGCTACATGCCAATGGTCGCTATGGTCCTTGTCACCGGGACCGAGCAGTTCGACAATGGCGATCCCGTTCGCTGCCATGAGCGCGCGAATTTGACCGCGATCTATCGCGCCTACCCCGCCATGCGGGACGAAATCGACGGCAAGACCGTGTTTGTGATAGCTGTTGCGCGCACCGTAGAGCGCATTCATCGGACGCACCGTATCCGTGATCCGACCGCCGAACGCGGCCATGAGAATCTGGCCGACCTGATCGGGTGACGGTGCGTTGATGCCGACATTTGCCAGAGGCTTTTGAGCCGCAGCAGCGGGCGCGATCATGCTTCCCGCAGCCGCGAACACCTTGCGGACATAGCCGTTGCGAAGGCCCCTCGACCTTGATCCGGTATTATACTCGCTCAAAGCCGCTTGCAGCGGGTTCCCATGGCCCGCGCCGACTGCGCGACCATAGTTGTCCGCCAGCACTCGCGCCCCAGCGCGTAGATTGGTGCAGGGGTCGAATACCGTGTCGGCGGTAACGCCGAGCCGCGCAAAATTGGCGCTGTTGATTTGCATCAGGCCAGCATCGAAATTGGCGCCCTGGCGCAGCAAGCTACGAGCGGTAGCAACCGCATCGCTCTTGCTCGCAGGCTGGCCCCGCAAGGTGGCACCGGAGTTGACGCCGATCCGATAAGGATCGCTCTCTGACTCTACCTGAATAATTGCGATCATCGTCGCCGGCGCAACATTGGGTGCGCAAGACGTCAGCAGTGCCGCCAAAACCGATGCTTCCAAAGGCATTAAAGCCTCCCTTTGGTGAGTCCGGTTATAGGGTGTAAGACATTTCCGACAGTCGCGCAACACACATTCGCAAACGCGGAATCCGGCCATTGGAAATGATCGTTCACCGCAATTTCGATGATCGTCCGGCTTCGTCTCTTGATGAAAACCGGACTCTTCGCTTAGGTTCGCGCGGGAAAAGCGGCAAAAATGTCGCCAGCAGTATCAACAAAACGAGCGTCGCAATTGCCAAAAACTGTCCTGTTCCTCGCAGAAACAAACCGATCACCGACGATCGAAGAACAGCGCGCGTTGTGCGAACATGCAGGCGATCTTCTCGTTGACGCCGGAACCGTCAGCTTTCTTGACTTGCCCAAAGCCTTAGCGCGCGCAGGGCATCGGCTTGAACGTGGCGACAAGATCAAAATCTATGATCTTGCTTGTCTGCCGATCAATACCATGACGCTCGTTCGCATGATGGTGAAAGTCTTGAGGCAGGGGATCGCAGTCGAGTTTTGCGCCCCGAACATCGTCATCCAGCCTGATGCCGACACCGATCTATTCCGGCTTGTCGGAATGCTGGATCAGCATTGGCGGCGTATCCATGGGATGAAAACCCATACCCCTGACGCAAAGGTAGGGCGCAAGGCCCTGCTGTCTGACGATCAGTTTCCGGCGATCCAGGCGATGATTGATGGTGGAATGACGGTATCGGCCGCCGCCAAGGAGCTGGGCGTCGGAAGGACAACCCTATTTGATTTCTTGCAACGTCACCGCGCCGCGTCGGATAGCTAAGGAGCTATCCTAGCAGCACGTCCAGAGCGACGTTCAATGCGATCGAAATGCCTGCAATCTCTCGCAGCGTAATATCCGATGCAATACCGTCGAAAATTGAGCGCAGGCGATCTTCCGGGATCGCACTGGATTGCACCAGTTGCGAGATGGGATGGCCGCCATCGATGGCGACCTTCCTCGCGTTCGCACCGAATTTACCGTTCACGCTTCGCGCTTCCGGCCCCCTGAAATGAACATTCATCGGCTCACCGTTGAGCAGGGATCATACTGTCATAGTCCCCTGCTAATGCGTTGCATTACCCCGTCTAGGAAGCACCTGGCTTTGCTAAGAGGTCCAGCACGGTGCAGCCCAAACCATCGGCCAGACTTTGCAGCACCTCAAGGGTAGGATTCGCCCGACCGTGTTCTATATACGATAGATGGGATGCAGCGATTCCAGTGCGTTCCGACAATTCGGCCTGCGAAATCCGCATTTCTGCCCTGCGTGTCCGGCAGTTTACACCTAAATTTGTGGCCAGCTCTGAAGCAGCTTGGTCCAGCTTTAGATATTGCGGCATACGGCTGTTCCGTGGCTCTCCATCGTCATTTCCCCCCCGGTCAATAACATCGGCTTCGCTTATAGCTTTTTTTCGTTCCTTGGCGACCATATCTGATTAACTACCTCAAAAGGGCCTTTGTTTGACAATACCTTCATGCCGCAATAACCAATGCAGCATGGGACAATCCGTTTCACATGAACGAGTCGGCACGACGCCTGCGGCCTGTATGCGCCGCAAGCGGCAGGCGCTATATGATGAAGGCAACGTGCAATGCAAAATGCACATCCCCATCAGCTTCGGTGAACGGCTCAAGGAATTGAAGGCCCGCTATAAGATGCGCGGCCTCGATCATGTAATTTCAGCGATGATTAGAAGAGCGATGGTCGATTACTCGGCAGACGAACTAATCGCCCCCCCACCGCCCGAAGATCACATGAAGCGCAAGCAGATCGCGGTCCACATTCCGCGTGAGCATCATGCTTTTCTGGAATCCGTTGCTTTGCGCAATCGGGGCATTCCTCTGGGCGTGGCTCTGGAAACCATTGGCGCACACGTCAGCGACCTGACGCCTGCACCGCAACAGTTACCGCTAATAGATGAAGGGGGGAGCGCCGTGAGCGGATAAACGAAGCCCGGCACGAGGCCGGGCTACGGGAAGGTTATCCGGTGGTTGGCGCCACTTGGATCGACCCAATCAAATCTGTCGATTGGATAGCCTCTCCCGCACCCACTGTCAACAAACAGCGCGTCTCGCGCCACGGTCTAGCTTTGCCTGCGAACGGCCTTCCGAATGGGAGGACGAACGATGATGCTTGCCCAAATGAACGGCGATACCCGACCGCCGCAGTCCGTCATTGACGAGCTGCTGGCGCGTGGCATTTCGCGAGGCGACATTGATCTTGGCATTCTCACTCAGGATGCCCAGCGCCGAGCCGGCGCGCCGGTCTATCCACTTGCCGTCCTAGTTGGCGCGGAACCTGTGACCCGCGACTATCGCGCCCAGGTCGGCCACGCGACCCGCCAGATTATGCGGACCAAACCCCCGGCGCGCAAAAGCGCGGGGGGACTCCACATCAGCGGCACCCCTGTATGGGCTGGCAGCGTTCAGACCGGCGAAACGGAGGAAAGCGAATTTGTCCGTCCCCTGTCCACGCACCAACGAACGCGCTTCCGCAAGGCATGTCATCTGATCTTGGATAAGGCCCGCGAAGTCGCGCGCAATTCCCGCGCGGGGGAAGCACAGGATGCCGAGCAATCAAAGCTGATGCGCTTTACCGCGTCATGTCACCAAATCTATCTGCGCTTGCTGGACGAGCTGTTCTATCGAAAGGGTTGGTGCGTTCCGTCCTATGAAACCGTTATGCGCTGGACCGGCCTTTCGCGCGGGACCGTGCATAATGCGATCAAAGCCCTTCGCGCCATTGGCTTGCTCGATTGGAAGCGCCGCTATGTCTATAGCCAGAGCAAGGAGCATGGTGCGCGATCGGAGCAAACCTCAAATCTCTATCGTGCCGAAATGCCCAAGTGGCTTGCGAAGCTGATCGGCCTGGATGCTCCCCTACCCGATGATGCAGTGAGCTACAGGGAGGCCGCGCTAGAAGACCATGCCCTAATGCTTGCCAGCGCCGGGAAAGTCGAACGCCGCCGCCTGATGCCCTCTGACCCGGAAACCCGCGCAGCCCTGATTGCAGCCGCCTCGCGCGCCGATCAGCGCCTCGCTGTCGAAGGCGGGAGCCGTGAGTTCAACGGTTGGATTGATCCTCATATGATTTCTATATTTGATAGGATGGAGAAGCGGAGTTGCCCTAGTCGGGCAACACGTCAGCCCTGACGGGCTACCCTGACGGCACCAAATCACTACGATCTAACCTCTGAACCAAGCGGCGACGGCAGGACCGTCGGCTACGCCGCCGGAATGCTCCCCAGCGGGAGCAAGCCGATATGGCAGTGTGAATAACCATTGCCGGATTTGTCTCATAGTCTATTATCGGACTATGAACTTGACCGTCACCGCCGCTGCTCAGGAAGTCGTGCGACGCCTCAAGGGAACTTGGCACGGTTCCTATGGCAAGGCGCGATGCCCAGCCCATCAGGATAGCAGCCCTTCGCTTTCCATCACTCCGGGCCGCAGCGCCGTGCTGTTCCATTGCTTTGCCGGTTGCAGCCAGGACGAAATCATGGCCGCGCTCAACAATCACGGCGGATATATCCGCCCGACCGAACGCGACACGGCCCCGGCTATTCGCCGCGACCTCGCACCGCTCGCGCGCGAGCTATGGGCGAAGGCTCGCCCGCTGCGCGGAACGCCCGCCCAGCTATATCTTGATAGCCGCCGCATCGGGCATTCGATCATCGGCAGATATGATCCCGCCGCCATGACCTACGAGGGCGGCAAGCGGCTCCGCCTTCCCGCCCTGCTCTTGCCCATTGTCGAGCGCCGCACGATCGTCGCGCTGGCGCGCGTTTTCGTGGACGCGCAGGGGAAGAAGCATCCCCTGCTTCGCGATCCAAAGCGAACTTTGGGCGACCCATGCGGCGGCGCCGTTCAGATCGGTGCTATCGAACGCGACCATTTGAACCTAGCCGAAGGTTTCGAGGACGCTGAATCCGTCATTGCCAAATTCGACCTGCCGGGTTGCTGGTCGGCCAGCGGCAGCGAGCTTTACGCCCGGTTGCACATTCCCGATCATATCCGATCCATCACGATCTATTCGCAACACGGCAAAGCCGCGCGCGTCGGGATCGAGAAGGCCGAGGCGAACCTTGGGGCCAAGGGACGCCGGCTCAATGTGATCCTACCGCCCCCAGGTGGCGACTGGAACGACGCTTGGAGGGCCGCGTGAACCCACGCCTTCCTGTCCTGATCGTCGGCGGCGTCATTCTCGCTGGCGTTTTCATATCCTCTCATCGCGACATGATCGAAAATCCGCCGCAAACCCCCCGCGAGGCTTGCGGACAGATCATGGACGGCAACTATTGCCGAGCGACTGTAGCGTTCAACGACATGCGCCAAGAGCGAATGCCAGAGGTCGCCGCGGTGCCTTCGCGTCCTGACGAGCGGCGAACCCCCGGCGTGATAGATTCACGGATCACGCAGGCTAATATCGGCCGAACCATCTGCAACCCCGACTTCATCAAAGCCCGCACCCCGCCGCCGTCATGGACGGCAGCGACGACGCGCCGCATGGCCGATGTTCTCTATCCCGACCAAAATCCTGACAATCTGGTGCTGGATCAATTGGTGCCGATCGCGCTGGGCGGCGCGTCCCAGGACCAACGCAACCTATGGTTGCAATCCTGGGCGGGCGAACAGAACAGCGAGAAGAAAGACGGCCTAGAAACCCTGCTCAATCGCATGGTTTGCAGCGGCCAGTTGACACTGGCCGCTGCTCAACAGGCCGTCGCGGTGGACTGGATCGGGGCATATGATCGCGCGATGACGCCTAAAAATTTGGCGAGGTTCGGGTTGCCTCAAAAGTGGGCGAGCGCGCCGAAAATCGGGCAGCAGACTTTGCAACAGCAAGTCGCTTTGCCCGCGTCAGAACCGCAAGAGCCAGTCGTGTTGCAAGCTGAAATCGAGCCGGAAGCGCAAGGCTACGAGGTGCCGGCGATTCCGATCAATTGACGGTCATTTTCAACGATGGAGACGTTCAAATGCCAAGGAATATCGCTGAATTTCGTATCATCGGGCAAGTTGGTGGCGTCGATGCAAAGGATAAAGTCACATACGTCAATGTTGCTTCAAATTATAACCGTCAGGTTGAAGGAGAATGGCAGGAAGATACGCATTGGAACCGTGTCACATGTTTTGGACGCTATGCTGAATATGCTGGAAATGCGGGTAAAGGCGACATGGTTCACGTAACTGGACGTGTCAGGCAGACCTCTTACGAGCGTGAAGGTGCAACTATTTACGGGACGGATTTGGTTGCCGATTCCTTTTCGGTTCTCAATCGAGCTGGGGGCGGTGACGCCGGATAATCAGGACGAAGGGGAGGCTTTGGGTGCGGCCCTTCGGGCATCCGCTCTATCTCCGCTGCGCTCCGACCGAACCCGCAAGCGGTTTCGTCCCATTCGGGTAACGATCAGCGCACAAAGTAGTCGCGAGATCCGCAACGCGGAACTTGCGGCTTTTTTGTTGGGTGCGCCGTGCCGTCGCCATCCAGATTGAGGCGGCGCGCCGCCGCGTATGGGTTTGCTCTAGGGGCCTGTTCCGGCCCCCTGGCGCAAGGGCTGGACCGTCTCACTCGCTGCGCTCCCTCGCTTGGCGATCATGGGGGTTTCCCCGCCCTTCCTCCGCTGCGCTCCGTGCAGGACGGGTGATCCCCCTCCCCCATGATCGGCCCCTATTTGCGCCATTCCCCGACCCACTTCGCCAGCGGGCAGAAGTCGATGGGAGCCATCGCCTTCGGCTCCATTTTAAGAAGGGAATGCACATGGCACGGAACACCGGCAAGGCCCGCAAGACCACCACCAGCGCCGCGCGGATCGACGTTTACGAGGAAGTCACCAACCAGATTGTTGCGCTGCTAGAGGCAGGCACCCGCCCATGGTCGCCCCGTTGGGCATCGGGCGCGGCATCGCTTCCGCTTCGCCATGAAGGCACCCCCTATCGTGGCATCAATATCCTGTTGCTTTGGTCCGCATCTATGGAGCGCGGTTATACCAATCCGCATTGGATGACCTACCGGCAGGCGCATGAGCTTGGGGGACAGGTCCGCAAGGGAGAAAAGGGCAATCTTGTAGTTCACGCTGGCAGCTTCACCCCGAAGGATGGCGAAACCGGCGAACCCATCACCAATGCCGAGGGCGAGGAAGCAACGCGCAAATTCCTGAAAAAATATGTCGTTTTCAATGTCGAGCAGATCGACGGCTTGGACATGAGCAAGTTTCCCGCTCCGCAGATCGCAATCAAGAACCGCGATGAGCGCGACAGCGAGCTTGATGCAGCCTTTGCGCGCTGGCCCGTTCCCTATGGTGAGGGCGGCAGCAGTGCCTATTATGACCCCAGCGCCGACCGTATCCAGATGCCCGCTTTCGCGGACTTTGTGACCGGCAATGCCTTCTATGCCACCCTTGCGCATGAGGCGATCCACAGCAGCGGCAGCGCCCACCGGCTCGCCCGCGATACCCTGCGCGACTATGGGAAGGACCGGGCAATCAGGGCCGAGGAAGAGTTGATTGCCGAGATCGGAGCCGCCATGCTTTGCGCCCAGCTTGGCATGGAACCGACCGAGCGCGAGGATCATGCCGCTTATGTTGCGTCCTGGCTTACCGCCCTGCGCAATGACAAGCGCGCGATTTTCCGCGCCGCGACCGCAGCACAGGCAGCAAGCGAACTGATCCTGTCCCACATGAACGCGCCCGCCATGGCTCGCGCCGCATGACCGAGAGGGGCGGCGACCACGTCGCCCCCCTTCCCCGTTCCCGAAGGATCGACCGAAAGGAAGCAGTATCATGGAACCGATGCGCCACATTGATAGAGATACGCGCCGCGCCCGCCTTTTGGCAGCGCGCACCCGACCAGTTGGAGGCATCAACCGGCGCGGCATCTTCACCGGCCATTGGGACGGCGGCGATGTTGTGCGCCAGTTTCGCGGTGACGCCGGTTCGTGGATCGGCCTTGCGACCTACAGGGCCAAGCCTGACCCGGAGCCGCAGCCATGAAGATCAGTAATACCGCGAGCGCCGTTCGCGCCACCTTCACGCCGACCGAGATTGCCGATTTGCAATTTGTGATCGAGGCCGCAGAACGCGCGGGCCACTATATGCCCGCGCGCGTCCCGGCCATCATTGCCGCGCTGGCGAGCAGCGCCGACGATGTTCGGTTCAAGCAGGCAATGAAGCGCGCCGAGAAGGATCGCACCAAAAGGATCGAGCAGGAGCGGCGCGATCGGCAGCAGCAATTTATGATAGGCGATGACTTTAGTGTCATGGCGAGCCGCGCCGACTACGCCGACGCGGCTCGCGATCCTGATATGCGCCAATGGGTTGACCTTGCCTTTCATGAAATCATGCAACGGCCCCTGCCCGATCAGTGCGAAATCCGCCGCGATGTTTGGCTGGTGCGCGTCGTCCAACTCGACGGCGGCTCATACAGCGCCGCCATCGGTTCGGATTGCACCGCGACCGCCAGCCTTGATGAAATCAGGCCCATTGCCGAACGGTTGATCGCGCGCTTTGAGGGCCGGGATTGAAAATCGCGGCGCGGGCCTCGCGGCCCGCGCCTATGTTTGCGTCATAGAAAGATGAAATCATGGCCGTTCCCGTCATCGCCGCTGGATTGCTATTCGCCTGCACCCCGACGCACGTTGCCGATGGCGACGGCCCCATATGGTGCGCCGAGGGGCCACGCATCCGGCTTGCCGGGATTGCCGCGCGTGAGCGCGACGGCTCATGCCGCCCAGGGCATCCCTGCCCGACCGCATCGGCAGCCGCAGCCATGAGCGCCCTCGTCGGGCTTTTGGGTGGCTCGCGGGGACGTGTCCGGTTCCGAGGCGCTCAATTCGATCATACGCGCGTCCGAGCGCCTACCATGCGGTGCCTATCGAGCGGCAACGGTAAGGGCGCGCGAACTGCCGCTTTCTGCCAGTTGGCAGATGGGCGTAATCTCAATTGCGCCATGCTCGCGACCCGCACCGTTGTTCGCTGGGATCGCTACTGGCGCAGCGACATGAAATGCCCGCGATAGTAGGCCGATTGCGCTGCCATCGCGGATAGCTTCACAACGCCTGTTCCTTTTTCGTTCTCATGTGCGCTATTATGGGCAGCGAAGGGAATCATCATGTTGCTGCCGCCAATGCAGCCGGTCCCGCTTGCCGAGGTGCCAGAGGGTCTAATTCCTCACATCATTGGCGCAGCGGGGGCCGGTTTTCCGTCTCCAAGCCAAGACTGGCAGGAGGACGCCATTTGCCTGATCGAGCTTCTAAGGCTCGACCGGGCTGCCAGCTTTGTATTTCGGATTAGCGGCAACAGCATGATCGAGGCCGGAATCTATGACGATGATGTTGTTGTCGTGGACCGGGACACCCGCCCCGTTGAAGGCCATATCGTCATAGCAATCGTGGATAGCGGTTTTGTCTGCCGCCAGCTTGCTCGCCGTCAGGGCGGGATGATGTTGGAGGCTCGAAACCGGCATCAGCACTACGAACCGACCAGCGCCGAGGGCGTCGAGATATGGGGCGTTGTCCGATCCAGCGTCCGAGATTTCCGCCGCTAGGTCGCAGCCATGACCCATTCCATCGTGGACGTGCAGAATTTCTATGTGAGCGCAGAGCGCCTTTTTGACCCCTCGCTGCGCGGCGTTCCCGTCATTGTCCTATCGAACAATGACGGCTGCGCGGTCGCGCGCAGCGAGGAAGCGAAGGCGTTGCATGTCCGCATGGGCGAGCCGGTTTTCAAAATCCGCGACCGCATCGCGCGCCACGGCATCCAGCTTCGATCGAGCAATTACGAACTCTATGCGGACCTCAATCGCCGCTTCAACGCTGTGATTGCCGAGCATTCCGACACCGTTGAAATCTACTCGATTGATGAGAGCTTTTACCGCGCCCCGACCTTGCCTAACGGCCTTGGCGATGTTGAGGCCGCGCACAAGCTGCGCGAGGATATTTTGCGCCAAGTCGGCTTGCCGACACGGATCGGCCTTGGTCCGACCCGCACACTATCGAAGGTCGCCAACGCGCTCGCCAAGGCGACCGAAAAGGTATGGGGCGGCGTGGTCGATCTTCACGATACCGAGCTGCGCCGCCGCCTCTTTGAAAAATGGCCGGTTGGCGAAGTTTGGGGCATCGGCGGCGCGTTGGAAGCGCGCCTGCGCCCCCTTGGCATTCGGACAACTGCCGACCTGGCTGCGATGGCGCCAGCGGTCGCGCGCGACGTGGGATCGGTTGTGCTGGAACGCCTAGTGCGTGAGCTTAACGGGATCGAATGCGTCGATTTCAAACTTGAACCCGACGCCTTGAAAAATACCGCCGTCACCCGGCAATTCGGGGAGCCGGTCAAGACGCTGGACGAATTGCGTGAAGCGATGGCGCGGCGCGCTGCGCGCGCCGCCGAGAAGATACGCGCCCAGGGCCTCGTTGCGAGCCGCCTGATCGCCTTTGCCCATGGATCGCGCTACCGCCCCAATCCGCCATCGGCTTCGCGATCGGCGCGGCTTTCGCCGTCGACCAACGACCCGCGCGTCATATTGCGCATTGTGGGCCAGATGACCGAGGCGATGTTTCAGCCGGGGGGCGTCTATACCAAATGCGGGGTTCTCTTGGAGGACTTGACCCCGCAAGGGCAGGGCCAAGCTGACCTGTTTGCCGAGGCCGACCCTCGCGCGCCCGCCCTGCTGGCTGCAATGGACGGCCTCAATAGCCGCTTCGGTCGCAATACTATCATGCTGGCCGCGCAGGGCCACGGCCCCAAGGCTTTCGACACGAAGCGCAGCCAGAAAAGTCCCGCGTGGACAACCCGGATCAAGGATATTCCCGTTGCGCGATAATCGAGCAGGACCGGCGCTAGAAATCGACCTCGCGCCGTTCCATTTCATCAATCACCGCTTGTTCCAGCACCGTAAGATTTTCCGGGTCTTGCACCTGGTCCCAGCGGCTTACCAGTTCGGCATCGGTCATAGCTGCAACGACAGCGGCGGTATCAGCGGGATTTGCCATCACCTGTCTCCTTGAGGCTACCAAGCCTAGCACTACTTTGGCAGAAGTTTGATTTTCGGGATTCCCATGGCACTGAATGCGTGATTCATGGGGAGCCAGCTTTGATGGAGGCTGGCGATGGAAGAGGCGTGGCAGGCGGATCTTGAACGGTGGCTTGCGCCATATCTGGAAGCCTTGGGGAATAAGACTCGACGTAGAATGTGCCCGGCCTATATCGCCGGTCTGATCGGGCCCGGCGATCGCAAGAGCATCCAACCCATGGCAGCCCGTTCGGATGCGATACCCTACGACCGGCTTCATCATTTCATCGGGGCTGGCTTATGGGACAGCGCCCCACTGGAAGCGACCTTGTGGAACCAGGCGGATGAATTGGTTGGCGGTGAGGGAGCCTGGTTGATCATCGACGACACCGCCCTGCCCAAGAAGGGCAAGGCTTCGGTTGGCGTCGCGCCCCAATACGCCACGGCGCTGGGCAAGAATGCCAACTGCCAGACGATGGTATCGGTGACATTGGCTTCGGGCGAAGTTCCCCTCATGTTAAGCTTGCGGCTGTTCCTGCCGGAAAGCTGGACGAGCGATGCTGCGCGCATGGACAAGGTTGGCGTGCCTGCGCCCTTGCAGGAATACCGCACCAAGCCAGAGATCGCGATTGAGGAGATTGATCGTGTCATCGCGGCCGGGGTGCGCTTTGGCTGCGTGCTGGCCGATGCGGGTTACGGGCTGTCGGCTCCGTTCCGGCAGGCACTGAGTGCACGTAGCCTTTGCTGGGCGGTTGGCATCCCCCGGCATCAGAAGGTCTATCCGGCCGATGTGCAACTGATCTTCCCAGTCGCAGGACGCGGTCGCCCACGGGTGCGACATGTGCCCGACGTCAAATCCATGGCCGCGCACGCAATGCTCGAAAGCGCGAAATGGCGACAGGTCAGTTGGCGCAAAGGAACAAAGGGACGGCTGACGGCCCGCTTTGCCGCCATGCGCGTGCGCATTGCCGATGGTGCGCCTCAACGGATCGGCTCTGCCGGGGCCCAGCACATGCCGGGCGAGGAAGCCTGGCTGGTTGGTGAGCATCGCTCGAATGGCGAGCGCAAATACTATCTCTCCAATCTGCCCGGCGACACCCCGATCAAGGCTCTCGCCGGTGCGATCAAGGCGCGCTGGGTTTGCGAACAAGCGCATCAGCAACTCAAGGAGGAACTCGGCCTCGATCACTTCGAAGGACGATCCTGGACCGGGCTTCACCGCCACGCCTTGATGTCGATGATGGCCTACGCCTTCCTGCAATCTCAAAGGCTCGCTCAGGCGGGGCGAAAAAAAAAGAATCCTCGGTCCGCCTCCCCAACCCACCTTGCCAGCAGTGCGCCAGGCCATCCTTGACCGCCTGTCTCGCTCACCGCCGGGGCATTGCCCTCACTGCGGATGTTGCCTCATCAGACGTCCCAGTAAACTTCTGCCAAAGTAGTGCTAGGTTCGGTCAGTACAATCGACTCAGATATACCAGAACACGGGCGAGGCTTTGTAACCCCAAACTTTCAGGTTCTCGTCTAGCTAGACAAAGCGAAGCATTTGCCATGTTCTCTTCGATCCTGAATTGCGGCCTTGTCATGGCGCCCAACCCACGCCATCCACTCTGACAGCGCACCTAGGCTCAGGATTGATCAATGCAGATAACACCCAATAATTATGGGGTATTGGAAGTCATTCAAATGCTCGAACGCCGCGAATTGGTGGTCAATAACGACTATCAAAGAGGGTCGGGCATATGGCCGGAGGGCGCTAGTAGCTATTTCATCGACACAATTTTGGAGAATTATCCGTTCCCCAAAATATATATGGCAGAATATCTAGACCGTCCGCAGCGTGCAATCCGCAAAGAAATAGTGGACGGTCAGCAGCGGATTACTACGATCCAGCGCTTCTATAACAATGAGCTTCGCATAGTTGGAGATTCGCGTTTCTCTGGCTTGCGGTATGATGACCTTGACGATGAATCGAAGGATAGGTTTTTAAGTTACTCAATTGGCGTTGACGTAATTAGAAATGCATCATCGTCAGAAATACTCCAAATGTTTAGAAGGATGAATGCCTACACTTTGCCACTTAACGAGGCAGAGCGGCGGCACTCGTCTTACCAAGGAAAATTCAAATGGTTTATAAACCATCTGTCAGATGAATTTGATGAATTTTTTACTTCCTATGGTGTTTTTACTCGTAGGCAAATAGTTCGTATGGCTGATGCCGAACTGATTGCGGATAGTGTACTTTCGATTGAGCGTGGAGTTATTAGTACCAGTGCATCGAACCTAAAGGATCTTTACGCTAAGTATGATGAGACATTCCATAATTTGGAAGAGTACCGTGAGAAATTGACCGACACGGTTCGTTTCATAATTACTGAACTTGAACCGCTGCGTAAGACTTTCCTAATGAAGCCTTACGCCGTGCAATCGCTCATTACGGCCTTGATACATTGTCGATATGGGATTTCACAGATTGCCGAAGGTTTAGGTGTTAGCTCCATCGGTACCTTTACGCTCGATCCCCAACGTGCGCGTGATGCATTGCTCGAACTTGCTCGGGCGCATGAAGCCAAGGAGACTGACGGACCTCACGCTGACTATGTCTGGGGTGCTTCAGGAGGGACGAATAGATACCCTAGGCGCCTCGCCCGTGTAATTGCGATGCTGAGGGCGCTTGGTGCCAACGTGCCTGCCGAAGCTGATGCCCTCATTGCTCGGTGATCTCGAAACCAGGTTCAACGCGAGGCTGAACACGCTTGATTCTGCGTTTGATCGTTTTCTGGTTAGTCGCACCTCTTCTTATCGCAGTGATCGGTCTTTTTTCCAAGAAGGGCTGGTATCGACGCTCTGGCAATCGTGGTGTCTCGCCGTTCGGACACTTATTATTGCCAGCGTAAAAGGTGCTATAACTAAGACCGGAATTGTAACCGTTTCACCCCATTCGGGTTTGTTGGATGCAGAGCTGGCCTATATCGCGAGTAAAGCTGCCAGAAGTCAGGCTATTGGAAATATCATTCCTTTGCTGGGATCACACTTAGAGCCAACATGGGGTGATCTCAATAAGGTTGGCCTTATATCAAATGGGTTTTCAGTTAGTAATGGGCCTCAACTTGCGTCGGCACTTTCAAGCCCTAGTTCGTTGAAGGATTTACAAACGTGTAGAAATGCATGCGCTCACCTTAACGCTGACAGGATTGTAGACGTTAAATCAACTCGCATTCGTTACGCGAGCACATCTATGATGCACCCATCGGATATGATATTTTGGCTAGAGCCATCCACAAATGATTTTCTTTGGCGGACTTGGACTGATGAAATGCGTGTTGCCTATGGGTTGGCAACTCATTGATACGTCAGTTTAATTTAACTACTGACCATATCCCTATTCCCACCTGACAGGTATCGCTGGGATTTTCAGGTTGCATCCGTCAGCCGCGAAGATCGAGACGGCGCGCCGCCGCATATGGTTTGCTCTAGGGGCCTGTTCCGGCCCCCTGGCGCAAGGGCTGGACCGTCTCACTCGCTGCGCTCCCTCGCTTGGCGATCATGGGGGTTTCCCCGCCCTTCCTCCGCTGCGCTCCGTGCAGGAC